>Ga0160441_100023_pt1 | contig 256921 bp, 163 predicted proteins | sample HID1971K_E1MG_FD_108260 | JGI IMG/M metagenome (GOLD analysis project Ga0160441, IMG submission 108260) | Enriched millipede-associated microbial communities from UW Madison campus, WI, USA - HID1971K_E1 MG | ecosystem: Host-associated > Arthropoda: Insects > Digestive system > Unclassified ... | reverse complement strand
TAAACAACAATACTCTGGCCAATAGAATCCGTCAGCAACGCACCATCTTTGTACCACTGGTAACCGTTTGCTGCTGAAGATGTCAGTTTAACCGAATTACCGGTACAGAACGAGCTTGCAGAAACCAAAATTGTTGGTTTTATGGGCAATGTATTTTCGATAATGACACTGGCATCTGAAGCGATACTCTCGCAACCACTCGCATTTGTTACTTTAACCGAATATTGCCCTGGTGCATAAACAACAATACTCCGGGCAATAGAATCCGTCATCAAGGTACCATCTTTGTACCACTGGTAACCGTTTGCTACTGATGCAGTCAGTTTAACTGAATTACCGGTACAAAACGAGCTTGCAGAGGCTAAGATTGTTGGTTTTACGGGCAATGTATTTTCGATAATGACACTGGCATCTGAAGCGATACTTTCACAACCACTGGCATTTGTAACCTTAACCGTATACTGTCCTGGTGCGTAAACAACAATGCTTTGAGCAATAGAATCGGTCATCAACGCACCTTCTTTATACCACTGGTAAGTAGTTGCCAGCGATGAAGTCAGTTTAACTGAATTACCGGTACAGAATGAGCTTGCACCGGCCAAGATTGTTGGTTTTGCTGGCAACGTATTTTCGATAATGACACTCGCATCTGAAGCGATACTCTCGCAACCACTCGCATTTGTTACTTTAACCGAATATTGCCCTGCTGCATAAACAACAATGCTCCGGGCAACGGAATCCGTCATCAACGTACCATCTTTGTACCACTGATAGGTCGTTGCAGCTGAGGAAGTCAGTTTAACAGAACTGCCGGTACAGAACGAGTTTGCAGAGGCCAAGATTGTTGGTTTTGCTGGCAACGTATTTTCGATAATGACACTGGCATCTGAAGCGATACTCTCGCAACCACTCGCATTCGTAACCTTAACCGCATATTGTCCTGGCGCGTAAACAACAATGCTTTGAGCAATAGAATCGGTCAGCAACGTACCATCTTTGTACCACTGGTAACCGTTTGCTGCTGAAGATGTCAGTTTAACCGAATTACCGGTACAGAACGAGTTTGCAGAAGCCAGGATTATTGGTTTTGTTGGCAAGGTGTTTTCGATAATGACACTGGCATCTGAAGCGATACTCTCGCAACCACTCGCATTGGTGACCTTAACCGTATACTGCCCTGGTGCATAAACAACAATGCTCTGGGCAATAGAATCCGTCAGCAACGTACCGTCTTTGTACCACTGATAGGTCGTTGCAGCTGAGGAAGTCAGTTTAACCGAATTACCGGTACAGAACGAGTTTGCAGAGGCCAAGATTGTTGGTTTTACGGGCAAGGTATTTTCGATGATGACACTGGCATCTGAAGCGATACTCTCGCAACCAGTGGTATTTGTTACTTTAACCGAATATTGTCCTGGTGCGTAAACAACAATGTTTTGCGAAGTAGAATCCGTCAGCAATGCACCGTCTTTGTACCACTGGTAACCATTTGCTACTGATGCAGTCAGTTTAACTGAACTGCCGGTACAGAACGAGTTTGCAGAAGCCAGGATTGTTGGTTTTGCTGGCAGGGTATTTTCAATGATGACACTGGCATCCGAGGCAATACTCTCGCAACCACTCGCATTTGTAACCTTAACTGTATACTGTCCTGGTGCGTAAACAACAATGCTTTGCGAAGTAGAATCCGTCAGCAATGTACCGTTTTTGTACCATTGATAACCGTTTGCCAATGATGCGGTCAGTTTAACCGAATTACCTGTACAGAATGCAGTTGCTGTTGAAGCAATCGTGGGTTTTATTGGTAAGGAATTAATAACTACAGAAACAGGCATCGAACTTTCAGAACAGCCACCGGCATTGGTAACTAAAACAGAATAACTGCCGGAAGCAGTTGCAATATATTCCTGACCAATCTCTCCATCTATTGCTATCCCTTCTTTATACCACTGGTATTTACTTGCTGGGTCAGCTGTTAATTTAACGGTGGAACCTACGCAAACCGTTAAATCATCATAAGCTATATTAGGCACGCCGGGTAGCGCAACAGCGGTAAGAATGTGGTCGTCAGATCTTTCGCTAAAACAACCTAATGTATTCTTAACGGCAACACTATAATTGCCGGCTTCTATGGCGTTAAGCTTTCTGTTAATTGCTCCTGGTATTATAATTCCGTTCAAAAACCATTGGTAACCAATTGTTCCTGTTGGAATTGAACTCGTAAGCACAACCAAGCCCTCATCACAAATTGTAGGGTCACCAAAAACAAATGGCTTACCTACGCGGGCATTAACTACTAATGTTATCTCATTTGAGACAGTTGAACAACCAGATACCGAGTTAACAACAACCTTTATTTTCTTTCCATGATCTGTTAAAGGAATTGAAGAAATTTTAAGTGTTGCAGTATTTGCACCTGAAATATTTCCCGCATTAGCAAAGTTCTTCCAGACGCCCCCTTCCTCATATTGCCACTGATAAGTATCTGCCGGATCAGAAGTTACAGAGAAAACAGCGTCAGTTCCTTCACAAGAAGGTGCAGCTACAGGCTGATTAACAATGGTAGGTAATGGATTAACTTTTATAATGGCAGTAGTTTTCTCCTTCTCGCTATTCAAAGTCCCAAGGGTAAAATTATAAATCCCAGCAGTATTAATCTTACCAGAAATTCTAGAAGTTTTAGTAGCTATAGTATATGTATTATCAAGTACAGCCGGCATTGTGCCAACAAGTGTAGCTGAAGTTCCTCCAATAGACAATACATATTCAATTGGCCTGATATCCGTACCTGGACACAATTCCTGGGGATCAATGGTGCTGTACTTTATATTATTGCAATCTTTTACTCCTGTTCCATTATAACATTCAAGATGCGGGTCTGTCGGCGTAAGTGAATTTGGATCCGTTGCATCCGGATCAGTCACATCAGATGGTCTCAAAATGCTCGCTTCAATCGTAAAAATCTGATTTAAAAGCACTGGACCAACCGTTCCGGTAATTGTAAACTCAATCACGGCCTGGTAATTCATATCCAATTTAGCGCTATAACCATTTACTGAAGTCGCCACATTATTTACCCCGATACTACCTGTAATTGTTGATGAAGCTACCGAGTTTACTACAAATCCAGTAGGTGCCTTAAAAGTAAATGTTGAACCCGAAATATCGCTTGGGCCATTATTTTTAACTCTGATTTTATAACTTACTTTCTGATCCGTAAAATAGGTATTGACTATCGGAACAATACTTTGAACCATTAAATCGGCAGACTTTATTTCCAATGCCATTGGCTGAGACTCCTCACTGCCCTGGATATAAGCCCAGGTATCCATAGATTTATTATTACCGAAACTCGAACCTCCCGTACCGCTATTCCCGGATCCCGATCCTGATCCGGAAATATAGGAACCCCATTTATGACCATTTGCTATGCTCGAAAGCCCGTTTACATTCTTAAAAGGGTTTGAAGACTCATTTGCCCCTGCACCAGATATATCAGAATCATCCCAGTATACTTTATTACTATAAACACCTTCGTCCGTTGAAGAAGTCTTTAGTTCATAAGCAGTTGTATTATCTGTTAACTCAATAATCAACCCTTTTGGATTAATCTCCATATCAATATAAGGAAAATGTACTTCTGCAGACTGAAGTCTTGTTTTAAGCTGACTTATTGTTGTACCAGCCGGCACAAAATTCCCACTACCATCTTTACCATCCCAGAAAACGGAGTTGTCGCCAACAGCTGCCACACCAATAATCACACGATCTGTCCCCGGAGCAAGAACCGGAATTGTTATTTTATAGGTTCCGCCAGTGGTTGATTTAAAATTAATATATGCTCCTTTATTACTGGCCTGACCTATAGTACCTTCTTTACCTACCACAACCAAATCTGTAATTTTAGGTAAAACTGCTGTGTTTTTCAACCAGGTTGACGATGTAGAACCAGACATATAAATCGCAGAACTTTCAGGCAAATCCGGAGCCGGTGTTGTATAAAATATTTTATGCGTCACATTATTTCCGTCATCGGGAAGTCTGGGATCATGAGTAAATGGGATAACACTTGTTCTGTCTGAAAAATTCAGGCTTTTATACGTGGGAATAGAATTGATAGCAAAACCATTGCTGTTGGAGAAGAAAGTAAATCCAATACCGTTATTACCGTTTGTTCTTATTTTATAAGCTCTTCCATCTTTTGTAAGCACATAATGCACTGCATAATAAGACTTACTTGCTGTAAATTTATCACTTATAACCAAATTTAGCACATTGGTGTAAACCCTTCCAAAAAGCCATGCTGTTCCACTCCTTACTGATACATCCCATGCTGCAATCACATCCGCCGTCTCGGGGTTTGACGAATGTCCCTGTGTCCAGTTTCCTATCGCAGCAATATCTGGCACGCTAAAATTTGATGTTCCAGTTGCACCTGTGGGCGGAATAAAATCAACCCGCCACACTCCTTCTATATCTGCCGACTTCTCATAGGGAGTGTACCTGCCTAAGGTTGCCCCGACACCATTATTAGGACCTGCAATTTCCTCCGCCCTATCATTTATTCTGCCAATTGTCGTGCTGTTCCCTGAAGTGTATGTTGTACCGTTAGGAGAAGTAATATAAATAGTACCAGAATTATACCCCTGTGCACTTGAAGCAACAGCAATTACTTCTCCGACTTTAGCATACACATAATGTGTACCAGTCGTTTTAAAAGGCCATGAATCTGGATATTGAGCATTTGTATTGCAATATAAAAAAGCTCTATTCCCTGTAGCGCCTGTCGGATATAAATCCTTACTTCCTTCTGCTTTTACATTTAGAGAAAAACAAACTAATAATAGAAAAAACAGGCAGTATATATTTCTGCGAAGGGAGATAATATCAGGCCTGAGCGAATTTAGCATAGAAAGTGATTACACTAATTTTCTTAATAGTTTAATTAGATTTACCACTAGCAAAATAGTTAGAATTTGTATCATTTTTCAAAAAAAACGAAACAAAATCAACTTTTTTAATAACAACCAGGCCAAAAATTATTAAACATTCAAAAAACTGCTTTAAATCACTAAAATGCGCTATAAATAAAAATATAACACCTTATTAACAAATACAAAATATCAAAAGCATGTGTAAAATTGAGAAATATATTACCCAATACGAGTAATCAAATAACCCATTTTAACAAAAACATAATCATGCCAATCAATACACACAACCATAATAATGCACAAAATGAACAAAATTACAGAATGAACGCTATAAATACAAGCATAACAAGAACAGAAAAAGAATAAAAATAAACTAAAAGGAAATAACAGGATTATTTATGGGTTAACAACAGGAACTTTGTTTATTTCCTCAAAAAGCGCTTTAAAACAAGCAGTTTCACTTTCAGGCCCCGCTACTTTTTTCCCATAAAACTCATCTAAAAACGAACCTGATCCAGACCAAATGGTTTGCATCATCCCCTGATACCTGGCTTTTATTTCGGGCGTAGCACGGCTCCTCGAATTCATTAAATCCTTTACTTGCTCAATAGCGTTAGCAGGCTTCCTCCAGGGACAAGTCACAACAGACAAGCCTTTCATCGCAAAATATACTGCTGTCTGATCTGGCCGTTCATAATGCCAGTCGCAGATCATTACATTTTTATTAATCAGATCAACCGCGCGGTGCGTATTATTCATACTTGCCTCCCAAGCGCCAATACCAGTTGTTTTACCGTCCAATAAACGATCGCCCCAAATCCATAACTGCCTTTTGTTTAGCGCAAGATGATTGCTTATTTTATTAACTTCATTCGCAAATAACTCGGCCTTATCACGACCGGAACAACGCGGACATTTGTCATCACCTATATAAAAGACCTCATCCATCCCCGCATGGAATGCATCCGCTTCAAAAACATCACAAATTTCATCTACCAAATCAAACACCACCTTATGAACCTCAGGATGCAATGGACAATAGCTTTTACAATATAGACCATCCGCATTTTGCCATACATACTTTTCAGGCATTTTCACCTGAGGGGTTTCATCAAAATCGGGATACACCTTTAATAAATTACCAATTCTGCTAGCCCATGACTGGTGTCCCAACAGGTTAATCTGTGGAATTAAACGAATACCGTGCTTTTTACATATGTTCACTATTTTTTGAACATCCTTTTTGGATAAAGCCTCTATTTCGCTCAATTCCGGCCGGCTCTTAAACCGATAATTGAAATCAACTCTCAAAACCAGTGTATTTACTTTTCTTGGCGCAAGCTCTTCATCAATAAACCTGATAAAAGTATTCAGCTGTTCCGCATTTGGCGCTGCAATACAAAACCCGCGCACAGGAAGTTCCTGCCCTTTTACCAGGCCGAAAATTCCGATAAAAACAAGTAGCATTAAAATAGTTTTCTTCATGGGTTACATTTTTTTTATTTTAAATATACATACTTTAATTTTCTATTATATTTAAAAAGACATTCAAAAAACATGAACCTAAAACGCTTTTATTCAACAACAACGCTTCAGTTAATAATTACCCTGTTTTGTTCTATGTATGCAGAAAACGTATGCAGTCAGCAACAACTATTATGGAAATTCCCAACTAGTGCAGCCATCTTTATGCATTAGACAAAAACTCAGGTAAATTGACCTGGAAGTTTATCTAATGTGTGCTTCAGTAATCAGCTCGTGGTTGATAAACGCCCCTGCTTTACCACCCGCCGCTACCGCAGCGGAAACAGAACGCAACCTACTGGTATTATCACCAGCAGCGAACACACCTGCAATACTGGTTCTCTGAAATTCATCAATCCCGATATACCCCGAAGCATTTATCTCACAGCCCATTTGCTGTGGAACAAGACAATGTTGCTGAAAAGGAGGTCTTGCATAAAGTGCATCAAGCGCATGTGTACTATGGTCGGTAAATACAATATGCTTCACATACCCTTCCTTATGGCTAATTTCCCTAAAGGTTTTCTCAACCACGTTAATATTGATTAAACCTAAGCGTTCTACCTGTTCATCAGTGAGTTCAGACTCCCCATTCGTAAAAATAGTCAATTGCTTTGCCCAGTTATAAATCAATAAGGCCATTTCAAATGCTGTATCCCCATTAGCCAAAATTCCTGTGACCTGGTCCCTATATTCATACCCATGACAATAAGGGCAATGAATAACCGATATTCCCCAGCAGGATGTAAAACCTGGGATTTCTGGCATCAGATCTTTAACACCAGTGCTAAATATCAACTTTCGCGCTTTCTCTATTGTCCCCGAAGCGGTAAAAACTTCGAAATCATTGTTTTCACCACTCACCTTAGTAACAACATCATCTAAAAACCCAACTGTTGGATATTTCATAACCTCCAGTTTCCCTTGCGCAGCAATACCTGCGGGCGTATTTCCATCCTGGGTAAGAAAATTATGAGAATGCGGCGTTTGCTGATTACAGGGTTTACCACTATCAATAACCAATACTTTGCGAATAGCCCGCCCTAAAGCCAAAGCAGCCGATAATCCAGCGTAGCTCCCACCAACAATAATTACATCATATTTCTGACTTTCATTCATAGTTCGTTCTTTATTTTGCAACAAAGTTGCGAATTAAAGAACTAAAGACAAACCAAAATTGCAACATTATTGCAATAATAAATTAATCTATTTTAAGTTTACTGTTAGCAACTGTTCTTTTTGGTTTCTAAATACCTTAAGTACAGCTGTCTTTTTAGACTGGGAACCTTGCATTGCTTTTACCAGGTCTTTAATTGTTTCAACGGGCTGTTCTCCCATTTGCAGAATTACATCGTTTGGCTGCAATATTCCCTCCATAGGGCTCTTTGAATTTATCTTCAACACCAACACACCTGTTTCCGAAGGCATACCAGTAGCAGATCTTTCCGCAAGTGTAGTCAGGTTTTTAACCTTAGCACCAACAAAATCATATTGGGCATCTTCTTTAGATACCAATCGCTCAATAGTTGGTATAATTACCTTTTTAGCTTTTTTGATCAATTGTGGGGACACCACACCAAAGTTCATTTCAAAATTCTTAAAGCCTGTCTCAAATCCCTTTGAACCTTTTTTCAAACGATAATCGCCTTTTTCAGCATCCATAAACTGTGGATCCCCAAATATTGAATTTGCATCTGTGCCCAATTCCTGCGCTTTCTTTAACGAAACCTCATCAGGAAACAAATTATGATCTATTCCTTTTCCCCAGTCTTTAATCTGGATGGGGTAATAGCCGGCGCCTAAGATATTCTTTTGAAATACATCGTTGCTATTTTTAAACCATACATGGGGATGAAAGGAATTGTTAATGATGATATTGTTTTCCACCCTTCTTTTAAACCCCTCCCGAAGTTTTAACCCTCCATTCAGACAAACATTATTCTGAATGATATAATTAGAAGATCCATCATCCAAATCTATATCCCAGCCATGATCACACCTAAACCTATTGTTAAACAATACCGTAGGCTTTACAGCATCCAGAAAAATCAGCTCCGGATGGTTCGCGGCCAATGTATCCATGGTTGCCCGGTTAGGGTGCCAGAAACGGTCCCTGCCCCATGAATTAAAGGCTCCGTGGTCCCCCGTTTCCAGTACTGTATTGAAAACATCGTTGTATTCAATCAGATGACCGCCCCAGGTTCCTTCGTTTACATTAATGCCCGCTCTCGGTACATTGTATATGGTATTATGACCCACTTTAATGTTTTGCGCCATAGAAATCTGAACACCGGCAGTTTGCTTTTCTACCTGACCAATATCATGGATCAAATTGTCAAAAGCTGTACATTCGGAGGGGAAGTTAGTACCAATCGGGCCTTTCTGTTTATCCATAGCTGTAAATTCCACGAACTTTTCATATCGAAAAGCAGGAGAACGAACAGCCTTCGGATCACCCAAATAGGTAATTGCATTACCCCCGGCATTATAAATGTGATTGCCAGCAAACAAATGTTGTTTATTGTAATTACTGTAGACGATAACATTGCCGCCCATTTCGCTAAACACACATTTTTCTATCTTGATCTGCTCAGCTCCTTCAATGGTAACTGCCCCCTTACGATAAATGGTCCAGTCGCTCCTCAATAAGGGCTCCCTGTTTTTCATAAAAGTACGCAGGTTATGACTAAAGTTAATCCCCTCTACATTAATATTTTTTACAGGAGCCGCTACCGAACCTTGTATTTCCAGCAAGCTTTCCAGTTGAGGGTTCTCAATCAGCGCTGTCGGCAGGTCCGCATTACTTTTTAAATAAAGCTGCTGTTCTGATTTATCGTAATACCATTCGTTAAGCGTATCCAGCTCCTCTTTAACATTTTCAATAAACCGATAGTCCTTATGCATAGCAGAAGGCCGGTTATTTTGCCAACCCCCTTCCATCAACAAGGCGGTTCCATTTTCATTCTTGCCTTTAATCTGATAAGCGAAACCGCCCCACATATGCGCCTGCATTACATGAAGGTAAGCTCCTTCGGGATTTGCCCATTTCTGGATATTAGCTGAACCAAGTACATCCGCCGCAGTACCATTAAAAATCTTATTTCCGGCCTTATAGTTCGGATACCTGGCCATTTGCATTAACGTACCATTTACATAAAGCTGGTCAAATACCAATTTACCTCCTGATACTTTAGCCTGGTAAATACCATTTTTTTGCGTCCAGGTTAGTGCCAGTCTGGCCGACCCCTTTATATATACCCCCTCCATAGGAAAGGCTTTGATGTTTAATGCTTTCCCCTGCATGCGGCTGTCAGCTGTAGTAAATACAATTGGCTGTGTTAAATAATACACCCCTTTTCTCAGCAGTACATTTACCTCTTCTCCTTTGAATTTCCGTGCCTCCAGTTGTGCCCTATATAAGCTGGCAAACGGACTTGCCAATGTTCCTTTATTCTTGTCATTTCCTTTCGCAGATACATATATATCCTTTGCCCGAACATGGGCGATAATCAAAAAGCTAAAAACGAGGGTTATCATCAATTTCATTCTCCTAAAATGAAGATAATCATCGGATTCCAGTTAAAGTATATTGGCAGAATGTTAAGCATTTTATACTGCAACAGTATACATATGTTAAGGGAAACTGCGATAGAAAAAACGTATTCCTTGTATTTTATGATCCCGAATCCATTAATACACTCCCGAAATAGCTAAAAGATAATCCGTTTAGCGTTAAGGTGCTATTGCTTAATATACACATATTTGCATCACTATTTAGATTGATTAAAAATAAAAACACTATATGATTTACGCTTACAAAATAAAAATGACCCGCTTAACCTCAAACTTTTCTTACATAGTTTGTCTATTGGCAATGCTGTTTATGGCTTCCTGCAAAAAAACTATGGAGCTGGCCCCTCTACCCCAAAACAAGATTACAGAGTTTAAAATTGTCAACCTGCCGGATACGGTGATCTTCGGATCTATTGACCAGGCTGAAAAATCCATTACGGTTTATATCCCCTATTATTATGGATTGGCGGTAATCGATCCAGAAATTAAAGTATCAGAGGGCGCAAGACTAATCGAAGAAGTTTTACCTGTTGATATGGATGAGACTGATGTAAGGTATACTGTAAAAGCAAAAGACGGCAGTACACAAGCGTACAAACTAAAAATTGTTCAGCAAAATACTCCTGACCTCACAGTTAACTGGAATACAACTCCATTGTATTATCCAAGAACAGGAATCAATACCATCAAGGGAAATTTTATGGCAACGGGACCTGGCCTGGTAAAACTATACCTGATTGCTGTAAAGACCAATAAAGAAACCCTCATCAATGGAGGTACATTAGTAACCAGCGGTGGGCTTTACGAATATAGTTTAAACGGTGCAGAAATTCCGGCAGATATTGATACAGGCTATTATAAAGGACGGATCAACTTCCTTGGGCATGTTAAAGATCTGCCACAAATACACATCGTGTATAAACAACCCGATGTACTCATCGGATCGAAAGAAGTGAAGAGAGGTGATGAGATTGTTTATACGCCCCCGCTTGAAACTGTAATTACCGGATTAAAATCAGTCAATGTAACTATCGGTGGTATCGTATATGATTTACCGATAAAAAACTACACCTATACTTCTATCACCTTAACTATCCCTAATGACTTTCCAATAGGAGAACATCTGTATATCCCCATGAGATTTTTATTTAACAACTGGGCCACCTTGAATAAAACGGCCTCCATTACAGTAACCAATTAACCCCGAATCCACATTCCTATATTATATATTTTAACATTTAAAATTAAATTTATGACGCTTAAAATTAAAACAATGTTTAAAACTGTCGCAATTATTGCCACAGTTGGTCTGATCGCTGTTTCTTGTAAAAAAGAACAAGCTGGAACCGAAGACCTGTTATCTGCTAACGGAAAAAGAAGCAGCAGCCTTTCTACCTTATCAAGCACCTGCGATACCTCTTCTTACAAAGTACTTGGCAGAGGAGGATATTCCAGAACACGTGTTGGATTTGATACTGTTTATGTAAACCTGAACACGCCCGATCAGGATTCACTATCCACTTTTATTGGAGTAAACGCTTGGTTTACCAGCAACTCTAACTCTTATATCTCTACGCCTGGTACCTTAAAATATATGTATAATACGAGTAAGGCCCTCTGTGACCTTACCTTGTCCGATTATACTGCCGGTACGACAACAACTGCAAGCATAATTGGCATGAACACAGGCGGGGGTACCCCGAATGGCTGGTACAATTATGTGCCACCAGGCGGAACAGTACCAATTCCAGGCTTTTACGTATTTATCAACGATGGTACAGATACTTACGCTATAGAATTGGTTGCCTTTACCGATGCAGTTAGCTGGGGTTCTGGTGTGAACTTGCAAAATAAAGCAAATACCGTGATTCGTTACCGCAAGCTGTAAAACTTAGCGGCCAATAAAATAAACAGAGGCGGCAGCGTGGGTTATGCCGCCTCTATATACCTACATATCCCATCGTGGAATGATAGTATTGATCTGATTTAAAATAAAATGCAAAAAGAGATTTTTAAACACAAGCTTTTAGTTTTTAACTATGTATTTATAGTATTCGTGTTAATGCTAACTTATTCCTGTAAAAAGGAATACCCTGATTTACCTTATAATGAAATTGAAAAATTCAGCGTAAAAGATGTCTCAGGTACTGCCCTAAATGCTGCCATACAGACGACAGACATCATCGTTTACTGGCCTCCATTTCAAGAACAGCCTGATTCCATACAACCGCAGATTGCAGTTTCCGACCGTGCCACAATTACTCCGAAGAGTGGTGAAAAAATCCCTTTCAAAGAAGGTTTCAGCTATGAAGTAAAAGCACAGGATGGTTCCATCAAGACTTACACTTTAAAGATCGCTAACAACCAGCCCCTTCCTTATTTTGAAGTGAACGAGCTGGTAATAAATTTAAATAGATCTATGAGCATTGCGGGCGACTACTTTATACCTGATATGACTCAGACATCTGTATTTTTAGTAGATAAAAATAAAAAAGAAACACAACTTACCATTAACAACATCTCAAACTCAGGACTCACTGCAAATATCCCTTTGGTGCTTAGTCATGATACCAGTCATTACCACATCAAGCTAATCACCGGAAAACGTACACTGACCAAAGGACCTTATTACATAGACCGTCCTGCGCTGACACTTGGGACAATTACCCTCCCGGCAGATGTACTTATTGTTAAGCGCGGGCAATCCATCGTTTTTAAACACAGTGCAACACCAGGCACCTTAAAATATTATGCGCAAACAGGCAGATATGCTTCAGTTTATACTACCAACAGAATATTTCGTAATGTACCTATGCAGATCACAGATACAGAAATCACGCTCACTATTCCACAGGATTTCCCACTAGGTCCCACTTACGGCAGTATCTCTTTTCTGGTAGAAGACAAAGCAAAAGGCACCTGGCAACGAAGGGCCAGTCCTTTTACGGTTGTACAATAATTATCGGAAAGTATGATCAATTAAAAAATTAACCAACGTTCCCACTCTTGAATTGACAATTAATGTGTCAGTCCTACACAAAAAAACCATTTTCCTATGGAGGCCTCAGGCGCTCTTTGCTCCTTCTTCAGGAGCCTAAGAGATGCCAGACTCCAAGGAGAATGGTGTTTTGTGTTATTATTCCTTTATTACTTCTTGTAACCCACTACATACTCAACGCCTTTTTCAAGCTTCAGTTCATAAGTTCTCTTCCCTACTTCTACAGCCTTCCCACCTTTCACAACCGGCTTAGAAATGCTTTTAAACCTCAGCACACCTGATCCCTCATCGGATTTCACTTTTATCTCCTTCTTACTACAATACAATGCAATCTCTCCTCCCGGTGTAGGCACTTTGCCCTCCATCCATTCCAAACCACCAAGTGATGGCTCAACCACATAAGTTTCATAACCTGCCGAAAGTGGCTTCACCCCTAAATAATACTTACCCAATAGATAAATCGGGCTCGCACCCCATGCATGACAAAGGCTTTTACCGAACGGACGGCCATACATCGCTAAGTGCTCCGTACCTTTCTTATCCGGATTATACTCTTCCCAAAACGATGTGGCACCTAAATCCAGCATACCGCCCCAGTAATCCTTCATCTGTTTCAATACGTACGACTGCTCACCCAGTGCACAAAGTGCTTCCAATTCGTAAAAACGCATATATGGAGTAGTAATCTTGTTAATTTTATCATTCATCAATACGTGTTCTTTTACCCCCAGTTTTTGTGCCGGTGTAAAATAATCAAAGAAAATCCCGAACATATTGGCATATCGTGTTACATTATCTGTAGGTTTTCCACCTACCCTGCTATGTACCAATGCTTGTTTTTGTTCATCCCAGTACAGTTTAAAGATCTTAGCTTTCAGGTCAGCAGCCAGCTTTTTATATTCAGCAGCAGCTTCTCCGTCCTTAGCCATATCTGCGCACAGTGCCATCGTTTCTAAACTGCGACAAAACAACAATTGCTCAAAACTTACTTCACCGTCTTTGCTCAACTTATCTGCCCAATCAATAAAGATCCAATCCCCCGGCATCCATTCCAGCAAACCATCCTTATTTCTACGGTTTAACACATAATCCATCAGGCTCTTCATCCTTGGATAAATATCCTGCACAAACTTCTGGTCACCAGAATACTGGTAATAGTCATAGATCCCTAAAAACCAATAGAAAGAATAATCCATGATGGTATTGATGTGTGCCGTTACCGGATCTTTACCTCTTTGCGCCAGCAAAGTCCTTTTTACTATCGGCGACTCATTAAACGAATAATAATTCATCAGGTAGCTTTGGTAAGCATCGCCCGACCATACCCATCTGTCGCGTTTGATCCCATCAATAAAGAACTCACGGGTATTTAAGTGGAAGGTATATTTCGAAATATCGTAAATCTTATTGATTTGCTCATCTGAACAGCGAAAACTCCCTTTTTCCGTTACCGGAGCATATTCATACAACATCGATACCCCATCAAGCGTCACATTACCTTCTGGCTGACAGTTCACATAACGAAATGCTTTAGACAACTCAATTAAGGAATCTTTCTTGCTTTTCAGATCAAGATCCAGCAAATCCAGTGTTTCACAATGATCTGCCGATAAAGCTTCTTCCCTTGATTCACCATAATAAATATGCAGTTTACCAGTACCTTTTAAGCCTTTCAGTTTAAGGAACCCGAAAGTTTCCTTACCAAAATCAGCTATAAATCCTTTAGCTACCTTTTCCGTTTTTACCGCAGCCATCGGTTCTGTCGACAATTTAAACTGTGAGGGTGGCGACAAAGGGTTTGTTAAGTTCCATGAACCTACAGAAACATAGGTAGTACCCGACTTATCTGAAGCCTTTCCACTTTGGTCTATCCATTCTTTATCTTCAAAAGTAGTCAGCCAGCTTTCATCAGAAACAATTGTCTTTCCCTGTACAAGTACCGCGGGTACTTTGTCCTGCCCATAAACTTTCAGGCTTAGTTTATGCTTGCCTGCCGGAACAGTAATCTTTTTCGGGTAGCCGGAAAAAGCCTGTCCGTCAATTTTCACATTGTACTGCCCTTCCACGTAAAGACTTACTTCTTCAGCATTGGCCAGGTTAAATTCCTTATGAAATTCGACCAACACATAGTGACTATCCATTTTCCAGAATGGTGGTAGGAAGGCCCCCCTTTCCGTTCTACGGTTCTGCATTTTGTTAGATACCCAGATATCCAGATCGCCGGGGTACCAGATCCATGATGCTTTGGGAGTAGACTGGGCATGTACATCAGCATAACTGATCAGCAGCAACAGAAAAACTGCTGCGAGCCTGTAGGAACAGATTTTGAATAACGTGGTAATGGTGTTCATAAGCGGTAATTTCATCATATTAAATTAATTAATGTCCGTTAAAAAAGAGGTATAAAGCAATCATTACGATCGCAAGAGCGGCCCAGGAAATCCAGACACGCTTTGTTGGTTTCTCAATTGCGCTTTTATCCAGCTCATTGATTTCATAAACAGTAGGGTTCCTGTCCAGCAAGGAGATCAGCACTGCGATCAGCATCAGGCCCGCAAAAATGAGGAAAGACAGGATCAGGTAGTGTGGCCAGAAAGGGTATTTATCTGGCGGAAGTATCCATAAATACGTCACTCCAGTGCCTAAACTCAAAACCGATCCCACAGAAAGCGTAAAATTCACGGCTTTCCTGGTCGTACGTTTCCAGAAAACAGTCAGCAGGAATACAACCGATAATGGCGGGGCAATAAAGCCCAGTACAGATTGAAAAACATCGAACAGGTTTAATCCTTTAATGTTATCGATGGCCAATACAACGATTACGGCAAAAATACATCCTGCAATAACCGATAAGCGCCCCATACGGATAATCTGTTTATTGGTAGCCTGTGGATTGATATTTTTCACATACACATCCATCGTAAACACCGTACTCAATGAGTTTAATGATGAACCAATGGTACCGACCAATACCGCAATTAACACTACGATAACCAGTCCGTTCATTCCCGGAGGGAACAAATTAGTTACCATTGTCATGTAAGCTTCATTAGGGTCTTTTAAATCAGGGAACAACACAAAACAAATCACTCCCGTGAGAATAAATAAAGGCAATGAAAGGATCTTTAACCAACCGATAAAACTTACACCCAGCTGCCCCTGTTCCAGGTTTTTAGCACCTAAAACCGATTGGACCATGGCCTGATCTGTACAGAAAAATGCAATTGCCGCTACCGGATATCCCAACAAAATGGCATACCACGGATATTTCGGATCACTGGCCGGTTGAATCAGGTTCCAGTAATGTGAAGGTGTTTTACTATATAAGGCCTCAATACCGCCTACTTTATTCAAGCCTAAAATTGTAAGTGCCAGCGACACGGCAATGAGCAGGATCATCTGAAATACATTTACTTTAGCAATAGCTTTTAACCCTCCGAAAAAGGTAAACAGACCTGCAAAAGCGACCAGTACTGTTACGGATTGCCACATAGGGATACCCAGTATCTGTCGCACAAGGAAGCCACCTGCAAAAAGCCCGAGCGATAACCAGGAGATCAATATTTTAATGAGTGCATACCAGGCAAGGATATTCTGTGTAGAATCCCCGTATCTTTTTCCCATAAACCCTGGCATGGTGCTTACTTTAGCCGCCAGGTATTTTGGGGCAAAAACTATAGCCAGTAAAAACAGGAATACAAAAGCATACCAGTCAAAATTTACCGCTACGATCCCCGTGCTATAACCTATACTTGCAAATGCCAGCAACATAGAAGGCCCTACATTTGTACCCCACATGTTAAAACCAATGCTCGACCAACCCAACGACTTATTTGCCAGGAACAACGTTTCATCCTTATTCTTGTTTTTAGAGAAACTAGCCCTGTAACCTATAATAATTAGAATAACCAGGTAGGCGACTACAATAAAGTAATCCAGGTTGGTTAAGCGTTCTACAATGTTTCCCATTTGATGATTTGGTTTGGTTGATTTATATTGTTAGGGCCTCAGCTTGATTACAAGCCGAGATCAGCTCTTAAAAGTTCGTATTCATTTAATATTTCATTTATTTTAACAGGCAAACCAGTTTGCAAAGACCTGTCCATTGCCTGTAACAAGGCGATTGTACCTATTCCTTCTTTTAAATCAGGGAAAGCTACTGTGTTATTTTCGATACTCTCCGCGAAGTATTCCAGGTAGTTCTGGTATTCACCGGCATGATGGCTCTGTCCTTCAAAACGGAAAAAGTGTTTCAATTTCGCATCTCCCCAGGTGATGAGCTTTTCTTCACCCGTACTGGTGGTTACCGCATAACGAAGCTCATGATAATCGGCCTGACTTGCTCCTTCTGTACCTCTTAAAACACAGCTCATTTCACTTTCACGGTATGCCGGCTGAATTGGGCCGGTATAGGCACCGCTTACCCGTGCGATCCTTCCATCCGTAGCTTTGAAGATAAAGTGCATGGTGTCTTCATTTTTCAACCCTGCCTTTTTACCATTAGCACTGATCATTCCATAACCCATTACCTCTTCAATTTCCGGCAAATACCATCTAATGAAATCAACAGGGTGGCTCAAACCACCATAAAGCCATTTAAAAGAAGGTTCCAACGCCCATTTCTTTTCCAGGAACCAACGGTGGTCGGCGTTGTAGTGGCATTCAACTGTAATCAAATCACCGATAATACCTTCGGCATAATCTGTTCTTTGTCGCTTGTAAGGTTCAAAGAAACGGGAACTCTGACCAACGAATACTTTTTTACCACTTTGCTTTGAAACCTCCAGGAGCTCTTTTGCGCGCCCCAAGTCATCAATGAATGGTTTTGTACAAACCACATGCTTTCCGTGCAACAGCGCTTGTTTTACGTGGTCTGCATGCAAATGATCTGGGGTATATATAGCAATTACATCAATATTCTTGTCATCCAGCATTTCCTGGTAGCTGGTCGTATAATGCGGGAAGTCAAATTCCTTTGCCCTTTGTTTGCACACGTCTTCGTTCGCATCGCAAATTCTAACGAGTTCGTATTTGTTGCTTGCAAGGGCTGCCGACATTGTACTGCGCCCTTCTCCCAATCCTAGTATTCCTAATTTTAACATGTTCTACAATTCCTTTACTCTTTTATTTTAACTCCAACCCTTTTATGTTTCCCGTCATCCTGAATTTATTTCAGGATCCCGCGCTAGGAATGCGGCTTTTCTCTTTCGAGATCCTGAAATAAATTCAGGATGACGATCGTATTAAAACAGCACCTTTAAAACAACCGCCATAAGCTATTTATTCTGCTCAAAAAATACCCAAACCTCTCCAGGTTTCGTTCCCGCAATTCCTTCCTGATACTTCTTCATCAGGTTATTCCATTCCTCCACTCTTGGATTATTCAATGTTGTTTTCGGGTTTAGTTCATCTAAATCCGCACCTTTTGGAATGCTGATCACCAGTATCAGCTGCCTTCCGTTCTTAAAGATCCTCAGCTGTTGAAAATCAGCATTGCAAAAGCCTCGGGCTACTTCAGGCCATTTTTCAAACTGTGTGGCATGATAGTCCAGGTATTCCTTTTGCATTGCGTCATCCTTAACAAGATTGGTACTTAAAATGATGTTGTCCCATTCTTTAACCGGTTCTTGCCCACAATGCTTTTTACGGTCAAACTTGTAAAAAACATCCTTGTATAACTTTGCTTCCGCCCCTTTTATCCTCGCCCGGACCTGCTTCATTAACGACTCGGCTTCGCCCGTAGCTACGTATACCAACAGCCGGTTGTTCCATTGATAAATGGCCGAAGCGGCAACACCTTTTTCCCTGCAAATCTCAACCAGTAACGGTTTGCTCAATTCGGCTAACGATGGAAGTATTACCTCTATGGCCAGCTCATTTCCGTTGCCAGTTTCGACACTATTTAGTGGCTGATTATTAATATTTACTGATTTGTCTTTCAACAAATAAGAATACCTAGACTCAATTCCAGCTTTAACCTTAACACTATCGGCTACTTTAGGGCCGTTCCCTGCCCAAACGTTCCCCGGACCATTCGCATTTTGCAGGTATTTCTCCGCAGGCGTCCAATTGTTTATTACGTTGAAATAAGACGACCCCTCATCTGTGTACAGGTAAAACCAGTGTCCGGGATCGTGCGGATAAGGCGCTTTGTAAATGCTATCGATATAGTTGTTTGAGATCACTGAACCCGGCTGGGCCGATAAGGTATAGATACCTGCTACATCATACAGGTACCTCCCGTAATGATGGATCTTATTGGCCGTTATGGTGTTGTTGCGCATGGCATTAATCGTCCTGGTCCAGCCCCATCCCATACTGATTCCGGAATAAGCCACATCGTTAATCTCATTATTTGCGATATTTATCCCCCTTACATAACCCGCTCCTATTCCCACACAGCCCCAATCTTCGTTGGTTACATCAGTGATCAGGTTATTATTAATACTTTCATTCGTACAGATCTCCCTTTCATCTTTAGGGTTATATGGCAAATGCGCCTCAGTAGCTTCATCAGAAAAAACACCTACCAATATACCACTGCCACCAATATCTTTAAAGAGATTGCCTTTAACCTCATTGTTATAAGTACCTCGTTTATAATCCAATCCGGTTGAGGCATGATGTTCAAATTTACAAGCTTCGAAGCTGGTATGATGGGCATAACTCACTTCCACTGCCGCTGCCGGTCGGCCTACCCAGGCCTGGTTCTCCAGGCCCTTCTTATCCGGTGTTCCCGGTACCTTCAATTTATAGGCATCCAACATATACATGCCCGTCTGGTGTGGTACATGACCAAACTTAGAAGGTCTTAACCAGCTGGCATGCTGGAAGGAAATCCCTTTAAATGATACATAGCTGACCGGATTGTCTATTGTCCCCCCTATTTTCACTAATGTTTCCAGGTACGGCACCACGGCCTTAGCCTTACCCATCTGCTCGGTAGCACGTGGCCAGTAATAAACCTTTCCATTCTTTAAGTCTTCGTACCATTCTCCGGGCTCATCCAGAAACTCAATAGCATTTGTTAAATAAAATGGGGAGTTACCCGTTTTTGTGGAAATCCAGGGTGCCGGCCATGGATGTTCCGACTGCACACGGCTTTCGGGTTCCATAAAACCCAACTCGGCTTCGTTACCTGTTACCTTTACTGATTTTATCCTCAGGTTAGCGATGGCCCACCATTGCTGGATCACCATTTCCATACCTTTAATATCCTCAAAATTGCCAATACTTTTAAGTGTCGGCAAGGGAATCTTGCAGGTTTTTGCGGGAAAATTCCAGCTTAAAATACGGGACATTTTCTCAGCGTTCCAATCCCTTGCCCTAATTGCCTTTTTTCCATCAACCCAAAGCTGTCTGAATTCTAAGTTGCTGTTTACCAGATTAGGTATATCAGCTACCCAAAGTTTATCTTTAATACTATTTTGAATACCGGACAGCTCTTTTGTCACCTTTTTCCAGCCTGTAACAGAAATCCCCCCACTCAATACAACTTCCGCTCCTGCAGGTTTTGTAATCAGCGTAGGACTGGCAGCAGTACCCGAATCTTCAGGCCTGATCACTACAGGTTCGTTCAATTGATAAAACCCTCCTTCAATAATAATATTGATCCCATCTTTTATGGAAGGATCATTTAAACGTCTCAATTCCCGTGCTTTGCGGAGGGCATTAGCTAAGCTTGCTACCGGCTGCCCCCTCGTACCGGCATTGCTGTCCGACCCTTTCATGGAAACATAGATATCCGCAGCATACAAATCAGCATGACCACAAAGCAATGCAATAGCCGATATCCACAAACAAAGTTTAACCATCTTTTTCATCTCCCGTATACTATTGAAAAACAGACTTTACGTATGTTGTATTTGCAGTAAAATTCCACTTCACATTTCTTGGGTCTTTTGCATCTCTTGATCGTTCAACAACCAGCCATCCGTTCCAGCCCATATCATCCAATGTTTTCCGTACTGCTTTCATATCAATTTTGGGATCATTCTGTAGCCATACGCCATCATCATTGGTACAGTGGATCTGAATGATGTTCTTTTTGCCTAAAATACGTAGCTCAGTATGTAAATCACGGCCGTTCTTTATGGCATTGGAAAAGTTAAAATAGCTCTTAATGGCCGCTGAACCAATGTCTTTTAACAATTGAAGTTCGCCTTTCGCATCTAAAGCCGTTTCTATACCTATTACCACCCCTGCCTCTTTTGCCATCTTGCCGACCACTTTTAAACGCTCAACAATAGCGGGCCTGAGTTCAGGGTGCTGTACCAGATCGCCCTGTACACCTAAAGGAAGGAAAGCCACCTTTACCTTCATCGCCTTCATTGTAGCAATACAATCCCCTATCATTTGCTGATAAGTGGGTCTGGTAGCTAACGATTGGGCATAAAAGCCCGTCATCGCCAATGAACAGATTTCCAGGCCAAGTTCTTTAGCTTTATCCAGGAACTGTTGCCTAACCAGCGGGTCGGCCAGCTTATTGTCAAAGGTATCCCTATTGCCAAGCCCGCCCATATCCAGTTCAACACCATCAGCGCCAATTTCTTTACTTAAGTCAAAAGCCCCTAACTTCTGTCGTTTCAGGATCATCAGATCTACCACAGCCACTTTGTAACGGAGCTTCTTATCGGCTAGCTCCGCATTTCCGGCAACAGCACCTGCTTTACCCATAAAAGCCCAGGTATACTGACTGCTCAAAACAAGTCCTCCTGTAAGCAGGGCTAATTTTCCAATAAACTGTCTGCGGTTATCTGACTTACTCATTTCGAAATACTTCTTTTAAATACCTTTTCCAATTGTTCAAACCCTTTAATTGCATTTACCGGTAAACGCTCACCTTTCTCTCCAAATACATACATGGCCGGTTCTTTTTCTACCGTACATTTACTTTCATCATATTGCCCGGTTTTATCTTTTACCGCCGCACCGTTCAGCTTAAAGTTCTGGATCAAAAAGTCGTACAGCGGTTTGCGTTTTGACGGGCCAAAATCATGACCTTCTTTAGGTAGGTGCACATTCTGCACCAGGTCCGGCTGTCCATAATACCCGTATATTTTCTTAAGAAAAGGCATATCATGATCTGGAAAGCTTACCGTCCAATCCCCACCATCCGATACCACCAGTTGCGGGTCCGGGGCTGCCATTGCCGCAAGCTCAACATTGTTTGTCCCACCTGCACAGAGGTGAATTGGCATTCCACTTTCACAAGGACAACCTCCATAAAAAGAAGATGATAGGGACACTACCGGAACACTTAGTTTAATACGATCATCCATAGCCGCCATCAATACGGTATGACTTCCACCACCTGATCCGCCACTAATCCCTACCCTACTCTTATCGGTTTCTTTCAGCGATAGCATATAATCCAGGATCCTTATACCACCTAAAGTTTGTATCGTTTGCGCCAGGCTCCTTCTGTGATCTTCCGCTTTAAACTGAAGCAGGGATTCTCCCCAGGCGAACAGGTCGTAGCTAATCGCCATCGCCCCCATCCTTGCAATCATTGCGCATCGGACCTGGCAATCTGCACGATAACGTTGCTGTGCCCAATGTCCATCAGGGCTCAACACAACAGGCACTTTTCCTTTTATTTTTAGCGGCTTGTACAATGAGCCGTTCACATACAAACCTGGCAATATTTCAATCGCAATATTTTCTACTGTATAGCCATCCATTACCCTTTTTGGCGTAATGATCGGTTTTGACTGGGGTTTGGCCGGTAAAGGGGACAGCTGCTGGGCTTTATAAAGCGCAGGCCTGATTAAGGCTTTACGTTGTTCCCAACCCGCTTTATCATGCTGCAATGTAGACAGATAATCCAGTGTATTTTGTCCCTCCTGTACCTGCCAGCGGTAATACTCATATTCCTTCAGCTTGTAAACGCCTTCCTTTTCCTTGTTCACCTTCATATCTAAAGGGCTAAGTACATTAGCAAGTGTTTCATCAACATTAGGCCTGAACCGCCATAATGCATAATTGACCCAACGATCCTTCACCTGGGTATCATTGTACTTTACTTTTACTTTAAACCGGCTTTCTATTTCTCCTAAGACCTCTTTTAGGGGCTGCCGGTATAGTGAGTCGGAATTTTGGGTTTGTGCCATGACGCTGCTTAAAAACAGCGAAAACCCAACAGACAGAAATAAAGTAGCTCGTTTCATTTGATTATTCCTCGTTTTTAACATCTGTAACCACAGGTGCAGTATATCCTTTTAGTTTAGGCCAAACGCCATTTACAATCTTTTTAAGCTTCAGTTTTGAAGGATCAACCACTACATGTTTAATCTTTTGTCTCCTCCAGGTATAAATAAAATGCAACATGCCATCTGCTGTTTGAATCACTGCAGGGTAAGAATATTGGCTGATTGGAGAATCTTCGAGGATTAACGCGGCATACCATTCTTTACCATCTTTTGAAATAGCTACGTTTAACGGGGTCCTTGGTCCTTTGGCCAGCGTTCCCGGAGGCAATACATGGTTGTAAACCAACACATGACGACCATCTTTCATGGTCACCGCATCGGTACCTGAATTGTTATTTGGCAAAGTAGTTTTAGCTAATGGCGACCAGGTTTCACCGTTATCGGCCGACCAGGACTCTACAAGCGCCCTATTCTTGCTTCTGGCCAAAATTTGTAGTTTACCTTTTCCGTGGTCTAAAATGCTTGGCTGTATCGCATCCAACCCTGCACCTGCTATTGGACCAATGGTACGCCAGTTCTGCCCATTGTCTTTGGTTACCTCAAAATGTACCTTCCAACCGTCTCCTTCTTTACTTGAAGGGCAGAATAAGTTGCCATTGCTTAGCAAAACCGGCTTGTTCTTAACCGGGCCGATATATCCATCAGGTAGTTTTTTAGCATCAGACCAGGTTATTCCCCCATCTTTGGAAGTACGCATCAGTCCCCACCATTCTGATGGCTTAGGACCTATTTTATAAAAAAGTAATAAATCGCCACCAGGCACCTGGTACAAAACCGGGTTCCATGTAGGTAACCTTAGTTTGTCGCTCTGTATCCCGTTTGCGGCAGAAACAGGCGCCAACCATGTTCCGTTCACTTTGCGACTGATGTAAATTTCAACATCTGGATGGCGCTCTCTCGTACCACCAAAATAAGCGGCCACTAAACCTGTAGGTGTTTCGGCAATTGTTGCCGAATGACAAGACGGAAAACCTGCTGTATCGTATAAAAATTCATCAGTTATAATTCCTGAACGCCATTTTTGCGATTGTGCATTTACGCCGCTGCCAACCAGGCAAACTAACAAAGCCAATATGTATATCTTTCTATTCATCATTTCTATTTTTTTATAGTTCAGCTACAAACGAGTAATTGCCAGAGCCTAATTCAAATACAGCCCTGTTATCCTCCATTTGTATAAATTTTACCCCTTTAACATCAGCAGCCTTCTGCCCACCTTCTTTCACCTGTCCCACAGATTTAGCCGGAATACAAACCCTTGCAATTGTATTGACAGGGATGCTGATGTTCCATTTAAAATCCTTTGCAGATTTAGTCCAGCTACTTTTAATTAAGCCATACACAGATTTGTACTCAGCATTTACGGCATCTAATCCCTGGATCATTTCAGGCTTCATCACAATTTCTTTAAAACCAGGGGCCGAAGCTTTAATACCGGCAAGGTTTTCATAGTACCAGATCAATAAATCGCCAAGCATCATCACATGGTTCTGTGAATTCATTTTTGGGGCTGCAGTATTGCCATTCCATAATTCCCATATCGCTGTAGCACCATTTTCGATCATGTATCCCCATGAAGGATAGGTTTTCTGCGATGCTATCCGGTAAGCAAGGTCGCTCCTCCCTATTTCAGTAAGCGTACGCATCAGAAAATTTGTCCCTATTACTCCGGTACTCAGGTGACCTTTATTTTTTTCTTCAATGATATAGCAGATTTGCTTTTCTACTTTTTCCTTATTCTGAGCTTCGGTCAATCCAAAATAAACGGGCAGTAAGTTATCCGTTAGCTTATTTTCACCATAATATCCCTTTTCGTTATAAAATTTACGGTTAAAAGCTTTTTTTAATTCCGAGGCCGATTCCGCATACCCGGCACTATCCGCTCCATTCCCTGTAAGTGTGCTGTAACGGGCCATCATCATACTAAGCTGATAATAATATGCCGTAGCAATTAATGCACTCGGATGTTTCTGATCTGCATTTACCCCTTTGCCATCTTCTGCTGTTGCAGGAGGTGCACACCAGTCGCCATAACTATCTTTAGTAATGATCCCCTCACTATTCATATACCTGTCTTTCATATAAGCCATCCATTTTTTTACAGCAGGATAGTTTTCATACAGTACAGCTATATCACCAGTTTGTTTGTACAACATATCCGCTACAAAGAGCAGCGTTGCCGGCCAGGATACGTTGTCACTATAGTACCTCCAGAATGCGGGAGCAACATCAGGTATTGCCCCATCTTCTTTTTGTGCATATTTAATATCATCCAGCCATTTTTTATATAACGCAGTATTGTCGAATAAAAAACTTTCCCCATAAGCGCCGACAGTCCTGTCGCCCAGCCAAGGTTGTCGCTCATTGCGTTGCGGACAATCAACAGGCATCCCCTTGTAATTAGATGCAATACCCCACCATGAGTTTTTGAATATCTGATTAAGTAAAGCGTTTGAAGACTCAAAAGTTCCCACCGTTTTCATATCATCATATACCAGGCAACCTGTAAAATCACTTTTTTGAGGAACACCAGGGTAACCACTCAGTTCCACATAACGGAAGCCCTGATAAGTAAACCTCGGTGCCCAGGTTTCTGTTCCTTCGCCTTTAAGCGTATAGGTATCCGTTGCTTTGGCATCGCGCAAATTTGTTCTGAACAGCTCAGCATTTGCTTCCAGCGATTCAGCAAAACGTAGGGAAACAACAGTTCCTTTTGGCCCCTTGACCTTAAACTTCAGCCAACCGGCAAAGTTCTGACCGAAATCCAAGATGTATTTACCGTTCGGGCGTTTGGTAATAGATACAGGTGCAATGCTTTTCATCACCTTCATCGGCTCGTTCATCTGTGCTTCGTAGGTTCCGCCCGGCTCCTGAACATATTGGGCTTTTAGCCATTTATCTTCGCTAAATCCCGGTTCGGCCCATCCTTTAAATTCTTTACGGGCATCATAGACCTCACCATCATATTCATTATTGGCTAAAATTGGTCCATCAGCAGTACCTTTCCAGCTATCGTCTGTTTTTATAGATGTAGTTGAACCATCTGTGTATTTAATCACTACCTGCGCCAGCAATTTAGGGAAACCAAAAGTTTTCACCTTATAGGGTTTGGCCTGGCGCATCGCAAAAAAGCGACCGTTTCCTAGTACCACTCCAATGGCGTGTTTACCTTGTTTTAGCTGTGCTGTAATATCCAGGGCATTATATTTTATGTTTTTTGTATAATCTGTCGGAGCGGGCGCCAAAACCTGATCGCCGATCTTTTTTCCATCGATATACAGTTCATAAAGGCCCATCCCCATAACGTAGGCCGTAGCTGATGCCACCGTTTTAACTGTTGAAAATTCTTTCCTGAAGTACCGGGCCGATAAACGCCCCTCAATTTCATTATCCCAGGGAAAGAAACGGTCAAAGCCGATCCACCGGCCTTCCCAATCTTTATAATGCAATAAGCCCATTGACCATGAAGCAACGCTACTCCAATCGGTTTCTCCTTTATTTGTTGATACTTTTACTTTCCAATAGTACTTGTTTTTACTTTTTAACGTCTGCCCGCCATAGGTATTATAAATAGATCCTGCAGCGTTCACCTTACCCGAATTCCATACATCGGCATCTTTTTCTGTCAATTTTTCCGGCGTTGAAGCCACCAGGATATGATAAGCCGTTTGTTTAACGTTACGTTCACCAGACGTGATTTCCCAACTTAACCGGGGTTTAACCACATCTATGCCATTTGGATTTGGCAATAGCTCGCAGCGCAGGTCCTGCAGTGATACCTGTGCAAAGAGCGGGAACGATGCGCAGCAAAGCATCAACATCGCAGCAAGTGTAGCAAAATCAATATATCGTTTAAGCTTCATGTGGTTCCAGCTTTATTCTATTCAATTTAAGTATTATTTATTTACCGAAAAGTCGAAGTATAGCGTCATGTTCAATGCCCTGGCCGGATCTTTCTCATAATCGTAAAATATATTCTTCATCGCCATTGGCCCGCTTCTATCTGCTCTCTGTGTTTTAGTACCTATTCCCGGAATCCCCTGCATAAACGAGATATCGCCAGAAGGAAAAAGCGGTTCATAGTTATGCCATTGATCTGTCTTAAAAGCTGCGCTAAACAACCTTAAAAATAGATCTTCATTCTCGGTAATTACGGTAAAAGGCTGGTCCTTTGTAATGAATTTACACCAGTACATATTAGAATGGTAGCCTTTAAACTCCGGATATACCCAAGCCTCACCAGTTTCCGTATTGTTATAATCCTTTTTCCAAACCCCAAACTGGTTTCCTTTCAAACGGTTCTTCCAAACCCGCTGAGGCCCCCTGCCCATATATTCTACCCCTTTCATCTGATTTTCTGGAAAAGAGAAGTTCAATCCGATAAAATTGGTGAGGTATTCTGCCGGGAAGTATTTTACGTTCAGCTTTAACAATCCCGAAGGATAAATTGTCCATTGCAAGGTATTGTAAGCTTCTTTCCTATCAAATGAAGATTCAATGATCAGGTTTTTCCCCTCCATGCGGTGACTGATGTTTCTGAAATTCGTTGCCCCTTCCTGGATCACCGGGCCGTTTGTAAATGGAATAACGCCTTTTTCATTTCTAACCTCGCGCAGGATCCCCGTTTTTTTACTGAAGCTCAGAGAAATACCGTTCGCGGTGGTACTGAACAATGAATCCTGCTCTTTAATCACCGCCGCAGAACTTCCGTCTATTTTAACCATGGTTAAAGCTTCTTTTTTCGGAAGTGTTATCGGGAAGCTCCAGGTATACAGTTCTTTTCCATGTACGTCAGTAGCTGTGATATACAATACATCATAAGCCATCCAGTTCGCCGGAAGTGCTATACTTAACCTACCTTTTTCCAACGGTTTAATATCAGGCGCTACAGCTTTCCCTTTTAGCTCCCCTTTAGTTTTCAGGTTCAATAACTTCCAGTCAAACTTACAGGTATTGAGGTTAGCGAAATGATAACGGTTCTCTACATTAAATGCACCGTCAAATTCGGCAGTCATTTCACGATGTTCGAAAAACACCGGGCTCCAAATCTCTTTAATGGCAAAATAGCTACCTTCTTTTTCATGGTAAGGCCCAACGATACCGTCCGCGCCGCGATTGCCATCGGCATCTATGGTATTATTTTTATCGGTACGTACTACGCCCTGATCGGCAAAATCCCACAGAAAACCACCTGCAGAAAGCGGATTAAGGAGCATATCGTTCCAGTAATCTTCCAAACCGGCACCATGGCCACCATCAAACATACCATGCAGAAACTCTGTTGGCATCACAATGCTATGTCCATGTCTGTAGTTTCCTATTCCATAATTATATTCACGGTAATGTTGTGTATCAAAACCGTTAAAATCTTCCCAGGGATGAATCACGGCACGTTTTTGAATATCCTCCTGTGCAAACAAAGGATCTAGCTCCCGGTTATGCCCGCCCTCATTTCCATTTGCCCAAAATATAATAGATGGATGGTTTACATCATGTCTCATCATGGCTTTAACCAATTTAGTTCCTGTTGGGGTATCATAATGTCCATGCCAACCGGCAAGTTCATCCATTACGTACAAACCAAGTGAATCACATACATCCAGGAAATGACCATCGGGAGGGTAATGCGACATACGGACCGCATTCATATTCATCTCCTTCATCAACTCAACGTCCTCAATACTGTTCTTTTTACTTAAAGTCCTGCCCGATCCCGGACGGAACGAGTGTCTGTTTACCCCTTTAAATTTAATCTTAACCCCATTTACATAGACTCCGTCCCTTGGTTTTACCACAATGGTCCTGAAACCTATCTTTTTAGATACCGTATGAACGGGTTTATTCTTCTGATATAAAGTAAATGTGGCCGTGTACAGGTTAGGAAACTCCGAAGACCATAATTCGGCCGCAGTAAATGCGCCCGAAAGACTTACAGCTGCTGCTCCCTTCTTCACATCGGTACTTAATGCGGCACCATATTTTTTACCATCAGCAGTATACAACTGCACAGTTAACTGATCAGCATTACCATTTACATAAGCATCGGCCTTAAACTGCCCATCGGCCTTAGCATCTATCGCAACCCTTTCAATATTCGGCAAGGGTAAGGCTTCCAGGTATACAGGTCTGAATATGCCTCCAAAGATCCAGAAATCAGCCTTACGCTCTGCTTCATTTACAGATTTATTGGCCGAATGCTTTGACACCTTTACTTCGAGCAGGTTATCGTCACTATATTTCAACAGCGAAGTTATATCATAGCGAAATACATAGAATGCCCCCTGGTGTATTGGCCCGGCCGCTTTACCGTTAATCTTTACTTCGGTATCGGTCATCGATCCTTCAAATACGATATTTATCTTTTTACCTTTCCAATGGGCAGGGACCTTAAATTTATATTTATATAAACCTTGTTCTTTTCCCCTTACATTATCTTTTGCGAAACCATAGTCGTATTTACCAAAACCTTGCAACTCCCAGTTTGAAGGTACGGGGATAGTTGTCCATTTACCTGAATTCATTCCTTCAGTACAGAAAAAGTCCCATTTCACCGTATGGTCATTGCCTGTACCCGACAAATAGAGTTGTTCCGTTTGCTGGGCGCGGAGACTGTTGACAGTGCCGAAAAGCATCAACAAAATAAAAGAAAGGACAGGTTTAAGCTTCATGAATAAAGGATCTTGTTTATATAGGTTTAAATTGTTTCGTGAGCGGATTATCAGTTCTGAACGGCAATGCAGGCAAGCCATCCTTATTGTATAAATTAGGGCGCATAGTTTCGTTAAAGCCGAAACGTACTGCTACCGGTTTCTTTAAACCTTTTCCGGATACGATGATTTTGTTTCCTTTAATAACGGCATCGGCCGGAACAAATCGGCCATCGGCACCGGCAATGGTAAAACAATCCAAAGCTTTTCCGTCTGCACTGACCAAACCTTGGCCGATATGCTCAAATTCCAGCTCAGCTTTACCACCTTTAAAGGTAACGGCCTTATAAATTGGACCTGAAAAAGTCAATTTGTGACCGTAATCATTGGTCAAAGCCCATAAAGCCAGTCTTCTGCCAATCTCCCATTTATAAGTAGGGTGCAAATCATCAGGATAATCGTTCAAATCAGTTGTAACAACTATACCTGTATTCGGCATTCTCAACAATTGTGTTTGCGCTTCCCAAAACTCAGGTTCTGTTTGTTCATCCAAAACCACCTTACCTTTAGCAGTAGAATAGTTGAAAGGTGCGATTTGAACATAATAAAAAGGAAGTTCAGCATTTTGAAGACCTGAGGCCTTCGTCCAGGCGCTTCTCCAGCTATTGATCAGCGCTTTCATTTTATAACTATAGCTGATGTTCTCTTTTAAGAAGCAATTGGTTTCTCCCTGATACCATAAAAACCCACGCAAAGCGAAGGGTGTTAATGGTTCAATCATAGGCTTATAAAACTTTCCGGGGTCGTTACCTACTTTTTGATCTTTAAAATAACCTATCTGAAAACTTTCCTGAGGTACCCAGGGTTCAATCGGACTACCACTCACCGCAGATGAGATCATGCCGATAGGCACATTCAGCTTTTCCTGCAGCTCCTTCGCAAAAAAATAACCGGCTGCCGAAAAATTCTTTAACGCTGAATCCTGCGCTATATTCCAGCTTTTATGGATAGAGTCAGGTTTACTTAATTCTTTACGGTTTACTAAAAATATACGGATCTGTGTGTTATGCGCTTTTTCGAGTTCATCAACAGGATAACCGGGCTTTTCTTTCAAGGGCTTTTTAACCTTCGCAATCTTACGCATGGCATATTCCATGTTTGATTGTCCGGAGCACAACCATACCTCGCCCACTAAAATATTATCCAATATTATTGTATTGGTTCCTTGAATGGTCATTTTTGCAGGAATATCAGAAGTTTTCAAGGGTGTTAAAACAACTTTCCATTTACCATCAGCGTCAGTTATCGTTTGCTTAACCTGGCCGGCAAAGCTTACCGTCACCACTTCTCCGGCTGCTGCAAAACCCCAGATGTTTAAAGGCTTATCCCGCTGTAATACCATATTGGATGAAAGAATCTGGGGCAAAAGCACTTTTGCTTCGGACCTCAATACTGTTCCAAATAATACCATCAGCAGGAAATATCTTTTTAAGCCCATCATCTATCTATTTAATTGCTTCTGTTTTTAATGATTTGATATAAAAAACTGCTTCCGGAACTGGCGTACCTGGATCTTTCAAGTCAAAATCCTGATCTGTAGGGGTATCAACATCAGGGAAACGGCGAATATCGCCTGTTCTGAAGGTTACCTTTTCAAAAGAAGAAACCGGAACAAACATTAAACGTGTCCCTTTACTTTGTCCATTTATGAAAATGTCGTACATGCGCTTGTTCATATCCAGCTCTACACGGATGTTATACGTTTTCCCTGCTTCATACTTCATGATTCCGGAGTTACGGTACCCTACTTTAGCACTCAACTCTCCCTGCGCATCAAATATTAGTCTCGCTGCAGCAGTTCCCTTTCCGTCCTGAAACTCTATCTGTAAGGACCCCGTATTGTTTTGTGCGGGTGTAACCGCAAATTCAACTTTTACTTTTCTGGCTGCAGGCATCATCCTTTCGGCCTTTGCATAGTCATAGGGGTCTTTATCCCTTAACGTAAGTGCTTTTGTACCATCAGCGGATTTTTCAATCTTAACGGATGCCCAAAGAGGACTAAAGGTATTCCAGAATTTTAGTTCCTGTCCGTCGGGAAGCGCATTAAATTCTTCATTTACCGGAGCAGATACTGTTGAAACAACCGGAACAGGAACTTTCGCTACCCAAATATCTTCTTTGTTCATGCTATATGTTAACCACATATTCCCATCGGCAGGTTTCCCATCGGTTTCAGGAATTCCACGTATGTATTGCGGACCGTATGATTTATAGTTACCACCATAACGCATCTGCGATATTTCGCCGTTAACCAATAACAGATCTTTATAGTCCAATCCGTCAACGCTTGTAGAAACCGCTAAAGGCCAGCGGAATTCGGAAGGATTGTATACGGTTGCAAAACGACCGTCAGATGTCCGTTGACCCCATATTTTCGCATTGCTGTTCACTACACCTGGTGCCCTTAAAGGATTATACTGCCAGGTTTTACCACCATCATTGCTTACAGAGGTTAAGGCATGTTTCCATAAACCGACTACTTTACCATTTGGCAAGTGGTAATAACTAAATGCCTTTACGGGTCTGTTCAATGGGATTAAAGGATCATTTCGATCGGCTTCTTCTACCATCTGCTGCATCATCAGCGGGCTTGCCAGAATTTCTTTACAAGCGGCTACCACTGCTTTATCCTTACTGGTAGTGTACATCGGATAAAGCGTATGCTTCATATCCCAGGTAGAATTTGGCCTTAATAAATAAATCGGCCCATATGTTCCGTCTTTTTTAATCTCTCTGATAACCCTGCCAATTCCTTTTCCATCATTTGGATCGTCTTTTTTATCCATTGCAATGCCGTAATAGGCCAAAGCAAATAATCTTTCGGACTTAGAAACGTAAAAACCAACACGCTGGTGCATGGTGGCATATAAATCTTTAGCTACTCCCGGGTACCCTTCCTTTTTCCAGCCATCTGGAATCTTGTAGGGAGGAAAAATGATTTCCGGCTTAGACCAACTGTACCCGTCTTTCGAGGTTTGCAGCAATGTTCTGCTCGGTGGAATATGCTCCCCCACCGGATCGCTTAGATATTCGAGGTAAAATGTGTTGTTCCAATATGCCAGCATTGGCGCATGGTTATATGTCCAATCCAAACCGTCGGACAATTCAGGATGCTCCCTGTTTGCCCTTAAAGTCTGAATATTATGCACCCCCACAGCAGGCACAAGCTGACCATTATGATAATCGGCATTAACGATTGTTGTGCCGGTATAACGTAAAGTGTCTTGCGCTTGTGCCGCTTGCACTGTCAAAAACAGTGCGGAGGCTAACCAAATTTTATTGTATTTCTTCATTATTTTTCAACCTTTCTATCACTTTCCTTTTTATGGGCACTATCGTGCCATGTTTATGTCCTTCAGGAATTACCGTTTCTCCCGAAACATCTTCGAAGCTCTTGAAATCTTTTGTTCTCATCGTAGCATAACGTTTTTCTCCATAAGCATCATAATAAATCAGCCAGTCCTTACCTACTTTAACTACTGTGGGACCTTCAGTAAGTTTACCGCTAAATGCTGCCGAAACGCCGGTATAAGGGCCTAAAGCCTGTCCACTAAAAGCCACCTTCAAATTTCTGTTCGGACGGGTATTGTCTTTCAGTACCAACACATAATCCCCCGCAGCCTTCTTTACAATTACCGCATCAATTACGCTAAATCCTGGATCCAGAAATAATTTAGCATCCGAAAAAGTCTTAAAATCTTTGGTAGTAATCACGTACATTCTGTGATTATTCTCTTCATCCTCTATTCCCTTTTCAAAACGATAAGGAATGGTAGATGCCCAAATAATGATATATTCCTTTTTAACATCGTCATAAAACAACTCAGGTGCCCATACATTTACGGTACTGGGCTCATTGGGCAATACCGGGATAAATTGCTGTGCAGACCAATTAACCAGGTCTTTAGAACTGGCATAACCAAAGCCCCTGTCGCCCTTCCATGCGCAAGTCCATACCAGGTGAAAAACACCATCTGGCCCTTGGACCATAGATGGATCCCGCATAATCTTCTGCTTACCAATCTCCGGTTTCAATAAAATCTTATTCAGATCATTCCATTTATAGCCGTCGTAACTATACAGCATACGCAAACCTTCATTAGCAGGCTCATGAAAGGAGGTAAACAGATAGGCCTTTTTAGAGCAGGCACTAAAAGTAACCACCAGTATCAGTAGCGAAAACAAACGAAAAATATGCTTCAAGCCGGTCATCATTATATTTTATCTATAGTCAATACCCAGTCGTTACCGTCTTTTACATCCCCCGGAGGATCAAATTCGTGGGTACCTTTATTATCAATATTGCCGATTGGCGTAATTTTCCCGTCGCGCGGACTGTACCACGAAGCTTTAACCTGATCACCGGTCAACACTCCCATTTTCAGCGGAATGTTTCGACCGTTGTAAGTATATACGAAAATGTAATCATTTCCTCTAGTAGCCAGTAGCCTGTTATATTGCTCCCCATCTCCCCCGGCGGCACCAGCAATTACAGACTGGTCCGGCACTCTATCAAAATAAGCACTACCGTTTTCTGTGGAGGTAACATCATGAGCCACGCCAGTACGCGATAACATCAGGTTTTTCAAATGTACCATCTGCCCTGCACCAGGGTCATTTAAAGCTTCCTGCCACGGTCTTGTCGCACCATAAGCAGCATCTTTATTTGCCGGGTTATACATTTGCATCACTGAATTATCACCATAAGTATAGCCGAATGCACCGGCAAAAACCGACCAATAACCATATCTCCTAACGTCTGCAGCACTCCATTTTGGCTGCTTAAAATCATGTAAACCCTGTGGGATATCCTCATAAGAAGGCTCCCCATCAATAGTAGGCTTAACTGGCTTCAGCTTATAGTCTTTTTCAATATATTTCCAGTTGTCTTCACCATAATGCCACTGCTCTTTGGCTAAAGTATCCTGATCATAACGACGGTGACCGGATTGTACCATATTAAAATCTAACCATTTAGCATTATGGAACCATTCAGACGAACCAGTTCTGCCTCTTGGGTGAAAAGTAATCAGGTGGTCCGGGTCATTAGCCCTTAATGTACTGCCAATCATCTCCCACACCTCTTTTACTTCTGAACCACGAATATCCCCACCGTTTAACCAAATGATATTGCTTTTATCCTTATATCTTTTCGCCAGAAATTCCGCATATAGTTTTGCCTGTCCTGGTGTTGCTTTTTTGTTTTTCACATTGGTACCCCAAACCGGGACCAATGCCATGTAGATACCTTTTTCTTTCGCTTTATCAACGATATAATCTATGTGGTCCCAGAAATCATATTGTTTTGGATCTGCAAAAGAATTACCCTCCGTAACTGCCGGTTTAGAAATATCGCCATTTACCAATGAGGAATCACCATAAATATTAACTGAAGGTACCGTGTGCAACACCATTGCCTGCACCACATTAAATCCTTTTTGCTTGCGGTCTTCAAGATACTGATCTGCCTGTTCTCTTGTCAATTTATTAAATAACAACCATCCGGTATCGCCAAGCCAGAAAAATGGCTTACCGTCTTCAACAAAATATCTTCCGTTTTCGGAAATACGTAAACCGCTTTTTAAAGCAGCAGGTTTCTTGTCTGATGCACAACCAAACAGCACTAACGAGATAATAACAAATAAGACTATCCTTTGATACATGGCAATAATATTTTAAATTTTGTTGATGAAAACAACTTCATCACCTGATGAAAGTTTATTGAATTCGATGGCTGCCCCACCTTTGATTTTTTCTTCTTTAACTAAAGCGCCGTTACGTGGATTAATACGTTTAACACTATAATTTCCTATCGCACCGCTTAAATCCAGCTTTACAGCGGAAGATGAATTGTTGTACAATACATAAGCTTTACCTGGGTTTGCCAAAGCATATTGCCCGGAAGGTTTTCCTGTAAGTGTAAAAGGCTTCGTTCCGGCAGCTGCCGCTAACAGGTCATTGTTAAAACCAGGAACATCCGACAAGGAGCCCCCAGCCATAAAAACCGCCCATCCGAAGGCATCATAACTATCTCCGGAGTACATCACTGCTTTTTCAGGGTACTGTAAGCGATATTCTGCAACAGCACGGAATACCTGTTCAAAAGAGGTTTTTTTAGGTTTCAACAAACGTGCATGCTGACGCGGTGCCAGGTTTTGTCCACCCTCGGGTGCATAGGTAGTACCATCCGCCTGGTAGTGCCAGTAACGGATATCAATCAGATCAACAACACCGGCCCTATCCTTATCTGCCAGGATCGCATCCTGCACATCCTTAGTTGTACTTAAACCAATTACCGGATGTTTGCCGGTCTCCTTTTCCCATTCTTTTATGGTATCGATCCAGAACTGCACAAAATGCAATGGCCCGGTAAATTCCGCCCCGATCAACTGGATTACACTGGTATTGTCTTTAAAATTAGCTAAACATTGACGGATATAAGCGCGATGCAATTCCCTACGTACCGGATTGGTGATGTCATAGTACTGTTCGGCCATAAACACACGTTTATCTCCAGCATAAGGCACCGGCTCGGGAAACCCTGTACTATTGATGTTATTTGCGGTGCGCCATGGGAAATCCGCATAATGCGCCCCTGCTTCGATAATATTATGTTGAAAATAGTTCTGGTGAATTAAAACCAGTCCTTTTTGATCTGCAAGATCTGCAAACTGTTTTAACCTGCCCCAGTACCAGGGGTTATATTTTGTAAGGTCATATTTACTTAAACCATCCCAGGCTTTATCCTCAACGCTCTCAACGTTCTCAACGTTCTCCTGACCGCTTCTTGCAAATGGCAATTCATAAAAAGGAGTCCAGACATCGCCGTCCATTCTTCGGATTCGCTCATGGTCGTCACGCCTTCTGTCGTACCACAAACCATAGTTATGATCTAAAATCTTTACCGGCCCATTTTGCATAGAATCAGTAGTCACATCCAGATCATCTGTCAATCCCTTTCCTGAGCGACCTGGAACAAAGCGGGTTATGTGCGGTTTTGTATTTTTTAAGCCATATGGCCTGGCACTACCGTTCCACCATTGTACATCTTGTCTATCACCAGTAACAATCGTATTGCCACGCAATACCCAACCGTTACTGACAAACATTTTTGCCGGTGCAGGGGCCAGCTCCACTTTATTTAACCCAATCTGATCTATAGTTTTAACACCACGCGCGTTAATATTGATTTTTTGTCTTTCCGCAGCCTGATCAATATACTCTGTAAGCATCATGGCTGGCTTAACAGCCAATTTTGTTAATTTTTGTGCGACATCTACCGGCGGACTGCTAGATGCTTCGGTTTCTACAGGCATCACAAAAGTCCTTGCATCCACTTGTGCACCAAGTCTATCTTTAAGTTGGGCATAATATAAGCTACGTGGCTGAATCTGCTCATTGGACATATCCCAATATCCATCCCCTGAAAACTGTGCCCAGGTCCCGAAAGCCCAGTTCTGTGCTGTAGGCGGCTGATAGCAATCTACCCTCGCTGCAGAGCACTGCCAGAATACGCTGTTTGCCGCAGCCCACCCTGCCCCTTGTCCGTCTTGTCCGCGGTTCATGAAACTCAATGCCTGACCGTCAATGTTTACAATATCAAATAACACACCCGATGCCCAGCTGTCGATAGCCCCACTAAAGCTAAATGGCAAATAAGCCTGACACTGAACAAATGCATTAGGCCCGGGAGCGCAATATCCTGTGGCAAAATCATGGTAACCATATTCAGCATACAAGCGTTGGAACAAGGTTTGTCCGCCTGTGGTTAAAAATGTATATCTGCGTTCGCCACCAATCTCAGAAACAGGTGAAAGCGATTTACAATCTTCTACTGTAATTCTATTTGCTGTTTCCTGTACTGTTACCGCGGATCCTGCAAAATGTTCAAATACAATCTGCCGTACCCAGGCGTCTGTAATGTTTTCTAAGGAAATACCAGTCCAGCGGTGGTATTCATCTTTAGGGTTTTTCGTATCAAAAGCAGATACAAACCTAATATTTTCTACACCGGAGCGGGAGATTCTACCGGTCCAGTTATATTTTGATACTGTAGCCTCACCATATGCCGCATCCAATGCGGTAGTGATAGGTGCGTCCAGGATCAGTTCATTTCCATTTACGGCAACAACTTTTCTATCCCAGTATATATCACGTTGGCCAGGTTTCCATCCCAAGGATGTAATCCCTCCTCCAAAATGATCAGTGCCAATCAAATCAATCCAGTTTTTTGTGGATATACGTTGCACGATTACCTGATCCCCCTTTTTAAAGGCCGCAGCATTGGCAACAGTAACTTTCATCGCATTGACCGGAACATATTTATCTGTAATGACAACTGCATTTTCCTTTACGCGGTCATTCTTACCCAAAATACGCAGTACACCTAGTCTATCCAGCCCTGTTGCATGGATTACCGTACCCGCTTCGCCCGTACCGCTACCACGCAAAACCACCCCTGAAGTACTAATTTTTAGGGTTCCGGCAACTTCATGTATTCCCTTTTCCAGTAAGACCGCTCCTCTCAGACCGTCCTTACCCAAAGGTAATTTGGATACATAATCAAGGGCCGATTGGATTCTCAAAGTTGCATCTCCGGTTTTAACTGGTACAACAACTTTAACTGAGGCATCGGGAATAGCTTGTTCACCGGCCATATATCCAACATATGAAAAATCCGGAATGCGGTTCCCTTTTTCATCCGCTGTATAATTCAGTTTACCATCTTTACCTTTAAATATTGGTTTTGGTGGTTCTTCAACCTTAACTTTTTGTGCGAAAACAGCACCCACCTGTAAACAAACTAAAAAAACACAAAACAAAGCTGGTATAAAAGCTACCCTGGCCCGTTTTTTAGCAATATGTTTATTTATAAGTACCATATTTGGTTAAGACTGGTTTTGAATTAAAAATGAGAAATGAATTATGGTCTTACAGCCGACAAAGGCACCACACTATTGATGTAATTTTCAATGTTCGAATAGCCGTTTTTAGTGATCTTTACCGCGTCAGAAGCATCTTTAGGGTTTAAGCCATTTTTTATTTCATAACTATCCGGCATACCATCATTATCAGAATCTTTATAAGGAGTACCTTTATATTCCGGGTATCCACCAACCTGACTAATGTCTGAAATGATTCCTTGTTTATAAGAATCTTCAGGAAGGCGACGTCTAATAAAGGGTTTACCTACTCCGGTTTTACCACCTTCAACATAACTCACTTTACCTGTTTTTACCTGCTCAATAATTCTTTTATCCACCGCATCACGAACAGGCAGGTTTGCACCCACATTGGTAAGTGTAAAGTCGTAAGCTTTGCGGGCATCTATTATACTAACTTTAGCCATCGGCATAGGCTTATTTACACGCATAGAGTCTAATAACCTTTGCTTATCCGCAACTCCTTCAACCTGAACACCACCATCCCAGTTATTCTTTGTTACCTTTTCATTTCCCTCAATAATATTCCCGTTGATATAAGCCTTTCCAAACAGATGCGCATAGCGCTTGTCCCTTCCGCTTTCCGGTTTTAAAATCCGGTAAGCTATTGGCTGGTCTAAAGGTGTAATTGGCCCTGGTTTGTAATAGTTATTGATAAAATTATAGAAGGAATTGTTATCTCCTCCGTCCGCACTGCGGTTCCACCAGTTAAATATGACATTATTTACAAAACCAAAATCGCCATACATCCCTACAGATGGGTTACGACTAATATTTGATGCCCAAAGGTTACGCATGAACGTACTGTTTAAACCACCTATGGTGCTTCCGAAAGCGTGGTTGTATGCATCTAATGCTTCCGAAAAAATTGAATTTTGTATCGTTATATTCACTGTAGGGAGTTTCTCCGGTTTTGATCCGTCTTTACGATCATACACATGCCTGTATATCGACATATTTTCATCAAGCCCCCAGCTTGCCGAAACATGATCCATAATGACATTTCCTACCACATTACCACCTATCGCATCATCTCTGCGTGTTACCTCTGTTGATCCCCTGCGGAAACGCATATAGCGGATCACTACATCGTGCGTATCCATCCAAACAGACTCTCCTGCCACACATACGCCATCGCCCGGAGCAGTTTGTCCGGCAATAGTGATATAAGGTGCACGAATAATTAAGGGTGTTTTTAAATGGATAATACCCGCTACGTTAAACACAATGATACGTGCACCTCCCTGTTCACAAGCTTCTCTTAAAGATCCAGGACCAGAATCGGCAAGTGTTGTCACAACATAGACTTTACCTCCACGGCCGCCAAATGAAAATGCACCACCGCCTTCCGCTCCCGGAAATGCAGGTATTTTTGCCTGCGGAAGATCAGATGGTTTCGCTGCCCAGGGAATAAATGGCTTACCATTTTTTGCATCCCTGTCAATAATAGGTTTAACTTTCTCAAACTGAAGATCTGACTTGCGTTCAATAGCAGCTAAAATAGAGTCGGCTTTGGCCTCCATTGCGGGTGGAATGACAGGATATTGTGCCAAGACAGTCTGGGTAAAACCTGCAGCAGCAACTGCTAATATCAAAGAAAATGCTTTCATACTGTTTTATAACTTATTTTTTATGGCTTAACAATTTTTACAGGAACTACGCTATTTAGGTAAACCTCAATATTTGAGTAACCACTTTTGGTAATTTTTGATGCATCAGATGCATCATTAGGGTTCAGCCCGTTTTTCGTTTCATAGCTATCCGGCATACCATCATTGTCGGTATCCTTATAAGGTGTCCCTTTGTATTCAGGATACCCACCTACCTGGCTGATATCTGTAATGATGCCCATTTTGTAGGAATCTTTAGGCAATCTACGGTGTTCAAAATCCGGCTTGTCTGATAATTTAACATTTTCCGGGTAAGTGATTTTCCCTGTTTTTACCTGCTCAATTACACGGGTATCCACCGGATCGCGTTTAGGTAAAATTGCACCAACATTCGCCAGTACGTATTTATGCGCATCCATAGTTGGAAGAATGGTCATCTCGGCCATTGGAAAAGGTTTTCTAACCCGCATCGCGGCAAAGTATGTTTTTGCCTGATCGTAACTCATTAGCTCTCCTTTTTTATCTTCCAGTTGCACGCCGCCGTTCCAGTTATCTTTTGTTACTTTTTCATTGCCTTCGATGATGTTTCCTTCTACATACGCCCTTCCAAATACTACATAAGGTAATTTGCTACGACCAGACTCAGGTTTTAATATTCTATAACTGATCGGATCTTTCAATGACGTTACGGGACCTGGTTTATAATAATTATTGATGATATTATACATGGCAGTATAATCCCCTCCATCTGTAGACCTGTTGTTCCAGTTAAAGATTACGTTATTGGCAAAATTAAAAATACCGTTCCATCCGATAGATGGGTTACGTGCACCATTATCCGCCCAAAGGTTACGCATAAAGTTACAATTCTCACCACCAAGGGTACTACCAAAGGCATGGTTCCAGGTATCTAAAGCTTCAGAAAAAATAGAGTTTTGGATTGTTATGTTCACTGTTGCCAGTTTAACTTCGGTTTTACCAGTACTGTCATTGTACATATGGCGGTACATAGACATGTTTTCGTCTAGTCCCCAGCTTGCAGAAACGTGATCGATCATGATGTTACCTACAGGATTTCCCCCAATCGCATCATCTCTGCGTCCTACAAAGGTCTCCCCTCTTCTGAAACGCATAAAACGAACAATCACATCATGGGTATTTAACCAAACAGATTCTCCTGCCACACAAACACCATCACCTGGAGCAGTCTGACCGGCAATGGTAATATAAGGGGCACGGATAATTAAAGGTGTTTTTATACGGATGATACCCGCTACATTAAAGACAACAATTCTTGCTCCCCCCTGTTCACATGCATCACGTAAAGAACCTGGTCCGCTATCATTTAAATTGGTCACAACGATTACACGGCCACCACGACCGCCGAAGCTATGGGCACCACCACCTTCTGCACCTGGAAATGCCAAAAGTTCCGATTGCGGGAGATCAACAGGCCTGCCAGCCCAGGGAATATATGGTTTTCCCTCTTTGGTTTCTTTTTCGATAACAGGAAGGGCTTTTTGCCAGGCAATATCTGATTGGCGATAAGCTTCCTTCATCATATCATCAGAAGCCTTTTTTACATCGGCAGGTATATTGGGGTATTGAGCGAAAGCAGAGGGCGCTGCAACAACAAGTGCGGCAGAAAATACGAAGTGCAAAAATCTCTTTTTCATTTGTCTCGAATAATAGATATACCAAAAAGTACGCAATTATTATTTAGATAAAAAATCTATTCAGTTTGTATAAAGGCGAGCTCGGTTTTCTTGGTATTTCTGATTAATATTATTTGGTTAGATTGTATAATAACCCAAAAATGCAATCTATAAAATGGCTTTTACTATAGCATTTTCTCATTGTATTGTACGATATTATCAGATTGGTTTTTTATACGTCAAAATAACGTTTTATGTCGCAGGTATGTTACAGGACAAGGGGGAAGGCACTACTATTATTCGTTTTTGAAACGCGGTTATTTAAGCATTTTGCAAAATAAAATCAGCATCGACATGGAGTTCATTATATATCGACTTTAAGAACTCTACATCAGGCTTTTGTTTGCCATTCATGATCAATGAAAGCTTCGCATCGCTCACATGTAGTTTTTTAGCGAGCTCATGCTGTTTTAACCGCAATTCGTACATTTTCATTTCGATCATACCTACAAGCGTTTTTGGAGGTTCAACTACATATATACTTTTCTCATATGCCTGTGCTAATAAAGCAAGCCCGCGAAGTTCATCAAGCTCTTCTTTAGATACATTTTGGCTGCCTTTAGTCATTAAGGCTTCAATTTTCGACATTACAGTCTGATAATCTGAATCTTTGTTGATGCGTTTCATAATGCTTTACTTAATTATATCCTATTATATTACAGAACAGTCTTTTATCTTATCATATGCAGCGTGTGTTCCAACAAACCGTACATATATAGTTCGGGTATTAAAAAATATCAGCGCAATTATTCTATAGGTATTCCCTCTGATATTAAAAATATAGTGATCATTTCCGATGGAATCAACTGAATTAAACATCTGCTTCATTTCATGAAAATTAGACCAATCAGCTTTTTCAACTATACGGTACCAGTTATTCAAAGCATCTTCGGCATCGGTATGCTTACTAAAAAAATCTCTTAAAGAACCATAACTAATTACAACCACAAGTAAGATTTTATAAAGGTAAATATTTAAAAATAGATTTCCTAAAATATATTTAGAATTTCTAAATTTTATTTAGAAATACAAATTGAATATAATTTCAATTAACAAATCTGGTATACTTGATATTCAAAACACAACATTGCGTTAAACGTAATTATTATGCTGATAAAAACATGTGTAATTTCCATTTATTTCATTAACCAATTAAAAAAGGTAAACGAAAGCAGTTAATCACCATAAAAAAGCCTCCGGATTAAATCCGGAGGCCATGATAAATTTAAAAAGGAAACGCTTGTTACAATTCTTTGGAAAGCTTATAGGAGCCGAAATGTAATAAATTCGGACGATGTCCGGATACTTAGATAATTATTGGCTTTTATGGGCCTTTACTTAACACTTACACCCAGCAATTAAATAAAAAAGGATAGTCGTCCTACTGAAGCAACTATCCCTTATATATTATTAATTACCTGGATATGGTTTATGGTAATTTTATTTTAAAGACCAAAAACTAAACCTGCGTTAAAGCCACCTCTGGTGTTCATAATAGTTGAGCCTTGATTGTCTTTCACAATATCTGCAAACCCTTCCTGGCCATCGACTTCCAATAATATTTTAATTCTACTTGAAACAGGTATTTTAACCCCAACACCAAAAGCCAGACCTACATCCGTACTATTCATAATCGATTTTAAATCGGTATCAAATCTTGTTTCTTTGGCACTCAACAAAATTCCAGCGTAAGGGCCGAAATTCAAATACCAGTTTCTTTTTTTACCAAAATGCCAGTTCGCCATAACCGGTATAGTTAAATAATCCATATGATAATCTGTTTCAAAGCTTTGGTTGTTATCCAAATTTGTGAAGTAGCCTTTATTCCAACCTTTCTGATCGTAAATAAGTTTTGCTTTGATGCTCCATCTGTCAGAGAAAAAATAGTCACCAAAACCAGCAAAGTTAAATCCACTTCTGGTACTGCCATTGACATCTGAACCACTTCGTACAGATGCAGTGTTGTAACCTACATTAAATCCTAATTCAAAACTCCCCTTTTCTTGTGAAAATGCAGTTAAAGATGTTGCTGTTAATAGTAAAACAGTAAATAATTTTTTCATGTTTATATATTCGTTAATTTAAGATGCCGCAATATATAAACATTGGAAATAAACTATCAAAAAAAATATTTAACGCTACAACATACACCTGAAACAAATACAGAAACAAATTATTTATAATAAACATAAAAAGCCGCACCTTTCGGTAACGGCTTTTTATACGAACTATTCAACTCTGGTTTAATAACCTGGGTTCTGAAATCCTGAAGGATTACTGATCGCATCAATTTGTCCTTGGGGAATCGGTCTTAATCCGTGTGTACCGTCAACAAAATACTGGCCTACATCCGGGTTCTTTTGTGTTAGATATGTTTTGTTCAGCTTTCCTGTACGTTTTAAGTCATACCACCTTGTATATTCACCGCAAAGTTCCCTTGCTCTTTCGTCTAATAAAAATTGTACGGATATATCTCCTGCACTAATCTGCTGACCAACAACCCTGCTACGCAAAGCATTGACATAGCCCGCAGCAGTACCATTTGCTCCGCGCAGGTAAAACTCAGCTTCAGCGGCGATCAGATATACTTCTCCTAAACGCATTACTGTAGCAAAGGCATCACTTGTATAGTTATTTGCCTTCGGACTGATTAATGATCCGGAGTTAAATTTGGTTAAAGATGGATAGAAACGAATGAAAGGATTATCCACTACACCCGGCGACTGATTTACACGGGTATATTTCATTTTAACTTTCTGATCATCTCCATACAGATCTTTAAGGTCAACCCAGATATACTTCTGGGACAATTTTGTTGCTTGCTCAGCAGCATATGCAGTCTCCTCGGGCCGTACAATTTTGATTGCAGTACTTGCGTTCGCAACAGTTGTTCCAGCAGGAACCGCAGTACCTACCCTATCAAATTGAGTAATGGCATCGATATTCCAGCTATAATTGGTATTAGCAGTCCAGCTGGTCTGAAACGACAGCGCATATCTTGGATCAAGGCTTCCGTCAGGATTCTTAAATACATCCATCAGGTATTTACTAGGCATAAAGTTACCGCCCGACCAACGACCTACTACTGTCTGAAAACCTGCGGACAATACCGCTCCGAATGCAGTTGGCGTACAATAGAAACGTTTAAAATCATTGTTATGATCATATACATTTGTTGAGCCATAAGCTTGTGAATAAGGAACCTGATAAAGTGATTCCATGTTATTCTTGTTGTTAGCTTCATTGAAATTATCAGCGAAATTGCCATATAAACGAACATTATAAGTGGCGGGTCCGTCAATTAGCTTTTTTGCAGCAACAATTGCCTCCTCCAGGTATTTATCAGTTCCATATTCTTTTGTCTGAAGAGCGGCTTTAGCCAAAAGACCTAATGCCGCTTTTTTTGAGGGGCGTCCGGCCTGGGCGGCGACAGGCAAATTCTCAATCGCAAACCTAAGATCAGGAAGAATTGCTTTTTCATAAATTTCCAGTGGGGCCGTGCGGAAGGATTCAAAGTTAGGCGCATTAGTTTCCTTAAGCGTTAACGGACAAGCGCCAAACTGTTCTACCAGATGGAAATAATACAATGCCCTTAAAAAGTAAGCTTCGGCAACCAGCGCATTCTTTTCCTGATCACTGCTAAAATCCTGTACCTGATCAATTCTTCCAATTACCAGGTTACAATAATTGATGGCATCATAGGCCCCGTTCCAGTAATCTTTAGCCATATCAATTGACATAGCCCCACCTGAAGCATATTTCATATAATTCTGATTGTTGTTGGAATTTAGATCAGATGTCCAGATATCTGTACCTCCTTCTGTTACCAATATTAGGTTACGACCATAAAAGTATCTTGACAAATCAAAATAACAACTGTTGACCAACTTATTAAAGCCTGCTTTTGTGGTTGCTACTTTATCGACAGTTACCCCTGAAGGGTTTACCTCCTCCAGAGAGCAGGAACTCATAAACAGCCCCATACTTAATGCCGTGATGTATATATATTTTAGTTTCATGTGTTTAAAAATTAAAATGTTACGTTAAGGCCAAATACAAATTGTTTAGTTAGCGGGAAATTATCTGTACCATTGGCTTCAGGATCCTGATATTTTAACTGATCGCTTTTGGTAAAGATGAACGGATTGCCTGCGGTAGCATAAAAACGCAGTTTCTGCATAGAGAATTTGCTCAGTATACTTTTTGGTAACGTATAACCTACAGTAATATTCCTGATTTTTAGGTATGATCCATCTACATATTTTAATGCGTCAAAGCCCAGATAACCAGCTGCTGAAGAATGAATACCCGGTCTTGGTAAATAAGCACCCGGATTCTCAGGTGTCCAGTAATCAATATCGTCAGGACTATTCCCTACTCCCGTTGTCGGATCGTAACGGGTAATCATGTTGTTTCTAAGCATTTGTCCCCAACGTGCAGTCACCAATATACTGGCATCAAAGTTTTTATACTTAAAATTATTCTGTAAGCCAGCTGTCCAGTCCGGTACTGCTGAGCCCAGTACAGTTTTATCGTTAGCACCATAAGTATGCTTACCATCACTATTGAATAAACCATTTGTTGCCAGTTTAATATCGCCTGGCTGTGAATTATATTTAGCAGCTTCCCCAGCCTCGTTTTCCTGCCAGATACCCAGGTATTTGTAATCAAAATAAGTTACGATTGGCTGGTTCATAAACAGGCCATCCGAAATCAAATCTTTATTTCCGGGAAGAGATACGATCTTTTCTTTATTGGTGGCAAAAGTAAGTGTACTGCCCCATGAGAAATTGTCACGTTCTATATTGCGTGTGTTAATCAGAATCTCAAGACCCTTATTATTCATTTCACCAATATTTTGCCATATCTTGAAAGGCGATCCCCAGGACCCACCTAAGGATCCAGGCATATTCCGTAGGTACAATATATCCTTGGTATCAGTATTGTACCAGTCTACGGTTAAGTTAACAATGCCTTTAAGAAACTCGGCATCTAAACCAATATTGGTATTGTATGATTTTTCCCATCCCAAATCATTGTTGGCCAGTAACTGGTTCAGGATAAATGCGGCACCGGGAGTATTGTCGCCAAAACCAACTGGTTTTGGTGCATTGTAACCTCCGGCCTGTGTACCATACGCACCCACGCCCCCCGAGTTTCCTGTTACACCATAGCCAACACGTAATTTAAGACTTGAAACACTTTTGATGTCTTTAAAAAAGTCTTCATCACTGATCCTCCATGCTGCAGCACCCGCAGGGAAAGTATCCCATTTTTTACCGTTTGAAAGGCGGGAAACACCATCCCAGCGATTAGATAATGAGAATAGGTATTTACCTTTGTAATTATAATTGATCCTTCCAACGTAAGACATTGATTGTGATTGCACGTACGAAGATTTGATTAAAGCTGTTGTCGCACCCGCAAGGTTATGGAAAGAATAGGAATCCAGATCGAAACCAGATCCTCCTGCATAAGCTTGTTCCGACTGATTTTTAGCCCATGAGGTAACACCTGTCAGGTTAAACCTATGGTCATTATTGATATTGAAATCATAGGTTAGAATATTTTCCCAACGGTAATTATAATCTCTATCGTTTATAATTACAGCTGCAGGCACTTTAAAACCGGCTTCAGGATTAGCGATAGATTGTGTTCCAAAATATTTACCATTTCTGGCCGAGCCAAGGGTAGTTCCGAGAACGGACCTGAAGGATAAACCGTTTATCGGTTTCACTTCAAGAAAGGCATTTCCGGCAAAATACGTGTTTAAGGTATTGTTTTCATACTGGTCTTTGATCTGATCTGATAATGGGTTGGTTACCTGATCAACTGGAATATGGTTAATGTTTCCATTGGCATCAAACGCATCCCCCAGTGGTAAAAAGGTAAGGCTGTTTCCAAAAATGTTCTGTGCCGCTTGATCGTTGTTGGTATAAGTTAACTGTAAATTTGTTCCGACCTTAAAATATTTAGACAAAGTATGATCTATGTTTGCCCTTACCGCATACTTTTTGTACTGGTCATTTTTGATCAATCCCTGTTCATCATTGTAATTTAAGGATAAATACGCATTTGTTTTCTCCGTTCCTCCATTTACAGACACACTATAATTTTGCTGCACACCATCACGCAAGGCTAAATCTACCCAGTCTACCCATTTACCTGCCTCATAAGCGGCCAACTGATTAGGATTGGTGAAGATATTGCTCATAAACTCTGGATAGTTCCCTTTTTCACCACGATAGGCTTCACGCTTTAGCTTGATATAATCATCTCCTACCAAACCATGCGGATATTTCGGGAAGCCGTTATATCCAAAGAAAGAATCAAAACTAATGCTCGTATTTCCTGCTTTTCCTTTTTTAGTGGTGATGATCACAACACCATTCGATCCCGCAGAACCGTAGATAGCTGTAGATGATGCATCTTTCAACACGTCAATAGACTCAATATCATTAGGATTCAGACGGGAATAATCACCTGCAATACCATCAATAATGTATAAAGGATCATTACTACCGCTAATCGTGCGGTTTCCCCTGAGCGCGATCGTCATACCTGAGCCTGCCTTACCCGAGGATTTCATGATATCCATACCAGACACTTTACCTTGCAGGGCATCCATCGCATTGGCTGTAGGTGTAAGTACAATATCATCCGCCTTTACAGATGATACCGCACCGGTCAAATCACGTTTTTTTACTGTACCATATCCTACTACGACTACCTCATCCAGATCAGATGTTTCATCTTGTAGTGTAACTGAAATACTTGTTTTTCCTGCTGCCGATATTTCCTGGGTTTTATACCCCATCATACTGATGACCAATGTTTCTGTTCCTGTTGGCAGGTTTAATCTAAAAACCCCGTTGGCATCGGTTGAAGTACCTGCGGTACTTCCTTTAATTTTAACACTGGCACCCGGTAATGGCTGACCTTTGTTGTCTTTAATTGTCCCTGTTACATTTACCAGGGGAGAAACGATACTGTTGTTGTGAACCCTTTTAATTGCTGGTATACTTGCGAAACCTGATACGGGTAAAAAGAGTGCCATGACTAAAGGGGCGTAAGTTTCCTTTATCCATTTGCTTTTAAAAAGCTTTTTTTGTTTCATACTTCTCTCGTCCAATGATTTAAAATTTGGTTGTTTTACTTATTTTTTAATAAAAGAGTGCGGAATTGATGATCAGTTCATCTGAAGATGGTATATCCTCATAGATTATTTTTCTGGCCAGACTTGTTTTAATCTGACAGTTGATTGCTGTTTAACTTTTAAAATTTAGGTTTTTGAACTAGGCTCCAAAAATGCAATCTATAATATGTGCTTTCGTGTAGCATTTTTTCAAGGAATTGTACAATCTTATCATTTCCTATTTTAAACGTCCGAATCACGTTTTATGTCTCATATTTTTTACAAAAAAGGCTTTAATGATTAAAAAACAGCATTTAACACGTAAAATCCTGTTTATCAGAATGTTTAAAAAGCGACCATTTAAGGCACATAAGAACTGTGTACCAGCGCATTAAGTGCGAATTAAAAACCCTTTAAAGATAATTTTCCCAAATTCCGGCAAATCAAGCAGGTTAAAAAGTTATTTTATCTGATTAAATAACCAAAAAAGAATATTTTCCTGATTTCATTATAATAATAGATAATTTATTCATATTTCTTCAAATTTGACATACCAAATAATGAGCTTAGTATGTTAAATAGACCTAATAGCCACAAGCTAAATGTGCGATTGTTATGAGAGCACTTAAAATCGGGCAGTCGATTACCAATCGTAGTCATGCCTCCTTACAGCGCTATTTAAGTGACATTGCTAAATACAATGTTCTGAGTATTGAGGAAGAAATCATACTCGCTAAAAAAATCAAAGCTGGAGATAAAGCTGCATTTCATCGGTTAATCAACTCAAATCTTCGTTTTGTCGTTTCGGTGGCAAAGAAATATGAAGGACAGGGCCTTTCCCTCCCCGACCTGGTTTCAATAGGAAATTTAGGCCTGGTAAAAGCAGCGGAACGATTTGATGAAACCAAAGGCTTTAAATTCATTTCTTTCGCCGTATGGTGGATAAGGCAGTCGATTATGCAGACCATTGGTGAGCAAAGGCGCATGATCCGGAGACCTACCAATCAACGGGATGACATTTATGAAGTTTATAAGGCACAGGATTATCTAGAACAGCGACTCGAACGGGTACCAACGCCTGATGAGCTTGCAGAATATACCGGAATTGCCCTTGAAAAAGTTAAAGATTACCTGATGGACTCTCCCTTTGGGATTCCGTTAGAAACAGACGATGATGAGGAAAAGCCGGGTATGTTAAGCTTTTTACAGGACAACACTTTCAATGCGCCCGATACGGGAGTAGAGCTTGAAGGAAGACAACAATCGTTGACATCGATGATACAAAATTTGCCTGCCCGTGAAGCCAGTATTTTGCGTATGTATTATGGCCTTGATAATGATACGCCGATGTTACTGGAAGATATTGCCACTAATTTAGGCTTAAGTAAAGAATCTATAAGAAGGAGCAAATCTATCGCCATAAAGCGTTTAAACTCCGATCGGAAATTAGGATATTTAAAGCAATACATGACGGAAAACAATTATTCCTGGCGGGTAAGTGTTTAATATCCTGCATAATTGTTAATGGTATTTGAAATACTAAAAAGGAGTAGAAAAAGAAGGTTTTCTACTCCTTTTTAGTATCAACTACTGCCCGTTTCCGAAGGCGGGCGCATTTTTATCATACCATATTCTCTGGGTATTCAAGGTGTTTACATCTTGTGCAATAGGTGTAAAACCTTGGTCAGAAAGTGCAGCGCTCCAGTTGGCACGGTTAACTTCTCCCGGGTCAGTGGTCCAGAATCTACGTGGGATAACTTCATTAAATACTTCCCTGGCATAGTAGGTTGAAGAAAGTTTTGGATATCCGGTACGGCGGGAAAAAACAAAAGCTTCATTCGGACTTCTGAACAAGTTAAGGTACTGTTGAATATAAATCCGTTCTAAATTATTGATGCCGTTAAATGCCACATTGGTATTGGCCAGATAAGCATTAATTTCTGTAGTGCCATCGCCTGTTAAAACGCTAGGTAAACCAGCGACTGTAGCAATATTATTCATACTTCTAATAGAAGCGGCAACACCTTTTTTATACCAGTCTTCAGCGCTACCCCTGGTGCTTACAGCACCGGCATAACCTTTTTGTACAAATTCTGCTATTTGAAAACAAGTTTCTGCAGAAGATAGGATCACTTCTTTAAACTCGGCAGTTATACTAACGGCGTTAAAGCGTGGGGAAAAAAACCGTCGATTGATTGGAGAAATTAAAAAATACCTTGCCGTAGGCCCTATTGCAAAGGTATTTTTAAAATAGTTTGCAACTGTCGGGTTTGTACTAAAATCTGCCGGCCCGCCCTGATACATAATAAGGGGGTCGGCCAAACTGATAAATGATGGTAAGGTAACGTTATACTTGATTAAGGAATCTCTAAATTTTGCCTGCAAATCATTTTGTTCAAAGTAAATACCTATCCTTGGGTCATTGCTGCTTTTCAGAAACTTCATAATTGAAATTGTAGCATAACGGATACTACGGTAATTGATATCTCCAGAAGAACCGAACGGTAAATAATCCATATTTTGATAGTTCAACTGATCATCAAGCGTTTCTATTGGCCCGGTTGAATTTTGCATCACCTGCTGGAAAATGGTACGGGTTTTAGTATTATTTTGCCCCTCTAATCTCGCAGCAATACGCAATTTTAGAGAGTTGGCCAATTTTACCCATTTTACCCAATCACTTTTGTAATATATATCAGCAGTTCCATAGGAATTTTGATTTTGAAGACTATTATCAGAAAGTATGGCTATGGAATTGTCCAGCTCTTGCAGCCAGGTGTCGAATAAAACTTCCTGCTTATCGTATACCGGACTAAAGCCATTTTCATATCGGCCTTTCATGGCTTGTGTATAGGGTATTGAGCCGTTCATGTCGGTAACTTTAATACCGTGTAAAACTTGTAAAACATAAGTTATAGCTTCCATTTTACGATAGTTGTCTTTGTCAGGCTTTAAAGCTATTTGTCTTCTGATTTCGAAAAGATTAGGGAGAATATTGACGTAAAACTGATTGTACCTGGTATTTACATTAGTTGTTAATTCGTAGGGATCCGTCGTAATGTGTTGCGTAAAACGCATCAACTGTTCCAAGCTTTCCCAAACCCATTCTGTACCCTGGTAAGTAACTATTTTGTCTTCAGAATAAGTTAGTAAAAACTTGATATCCGGGGTACCAACTGTTTTTGGGTTTGTATTGGTTTCGCCAAAGTCTTTTTTACAAGAAATGAGCCCTGTAACCAGCATCGCCGTTAACAGCATTGTACATCTGAATTTTATATATTTTTTCATGACATTTCTATTTAGAGGTGATGTTAAAAATTCGCTTTTAAAGAAAATGTTAAATTTCTTGCCTTAGGTAAAAATCCCTGTTCGCCAGAAAAAGCAGTATTGTTTGAGTTGTTTGATGCAGGGTTGAAATTATAAGGTAAGGTTTGGTATAAATAGCCCAAATCCCGTCCAACTACAGCAACCACTAAATTATTTAATTTTAATTTTTGCGTTATCTTTTTAGGAATACTGTAACTTAAAGCTACCTGGCGCAAAGCGATCCAGGAATTTTTAAGTACCCAGTAATCCGATACGCCGGTTGATGAAGATCCGTAGCGGTAAAAGAATTGGGGAGTATGTGTTGGTTCCACAAAGCCTTTATCTAAAGCCTCCTTAAAGGTCATCCCGCCCACATTTACAACACTTCCGTTGGCCTGGGTAATGGTCTGTCCGGGTGCAAAAACCCCTTCAACAACTCTACCGTCGTCATAAGTTTGATGGTCATATGCACTGGTCCAGGTTATACCCCCGCTTTGCGCATCCCTGCCGGCTACTGTGTTTGGAAAAACACCTGTATGTGTACCAAAGCGATAACTTAAGGCCACAAAGTCACCACCAATTTTGGCATCCAGCAATACATTTAAACTAAAGTTTTTATAGGTAAAGGTATTGTCAAAACCTGAACGGAATTTTGCATTGATATCACCAATATCCTGCCATTCGTTACTACGTGCCGGAAATGCAGCCCTGGCATCTGAGCGCCACGCTAAAATAGGTAAACCATTCCTGGGGTCACTGATATTGTTTCCATTAACATCGGTAGCCTGGAAGGGTTTTGAATTGATCTGCGAACGTAAAACACCATAAGCACCACCTACAACTGCCCAGGTACTTACTTCCCCAATATTGGCTTTTAAGTCATATTCGGTTCTTCCCGCGTAAAGTTCAATAATTTTGTTCTTGTTTTTAGAGAATGTTAAAGCTGTGTTCCAATTAAAGTTGTTTGTTTTTATTGGGTTGGCATCTAAAGTAATCTCTATACCGGTATTTTGAATATTTCCGGCATTAATTAAAATTGAACTAACCCCTGCTTCGATAGGAGTAGAAATAGGTATGATTTGATTTTTCGTATTGTCTTTGTATAAGGTTACATCAAAACCTACCCTACTTTTCAAAAAACGCATTTCTAAGCCAAGTTCCTGACTAATTTTCCGTTCAGACTTAATATTTGGTTGTAAGACATTACTACTTGAGTACGTCGCTGTAGGAATAGTACTATTATTGGTCCTGCTAAATCCGCTGAATACATAACCTGGATTAAGGACGAAAGGATCAGTATCCTTTCCTAATGCAGCAATATTAGCTTTTAATTTACCAAAACTGATCCAAGATGGCAGCGGCTTAATGGTTTCTGTAAAAATCCAGGAAAGACTGGCTGCGGGGTAATTGTAAAAAATATTTCCTGTACCATCGCTATAGGCCAGTCCTGATGACCAATCACCACGCCAGGTTGCTTGCAAAAACAGCATATTTTTAAAACCGAAATCTGTACTAACATATAAAGATTTCATTTTTTTTCGGCTACTAATACCACCATCAGTAAGTGCTGGATTTACAGAATTTCCAATAAAATAACTGCCAGGATACAGCAAGCCTCCAGTCGTTCTACTATATTCGTAAGTATTTTCAAAGTTTTGCAACTCAGCCCCGAAATGTCCGTTAAAAGTAAAGTCGCTGTTGAGCTCTTTATTTACCACAAACATTCCTTTCAGGTATTTGCTAAGTTTATGCTCAAAGCCCAGTTCATAAGACCCTCCGGAAAAATTGATCCCCTCACCTAGCTCTTTAAATTCATTTTTCAGATAGATATTGTTGATGTTGCCTTCTAAAATAAATTTTGCCCATGGCGTTAAGTCAGCTGTTACAGTTATCCGGCTGCGTAATAATTGTTCGCGCCGCAAATAGTTGTTTTCGAAAAGATTAAACCAGAACCTGGATTCCGGTGCTTTATTCGTCTCCGCTGCATTGTTAGGATCAGGAGCACCGCCCAATGAACTGGTATATTTATCTTTGGCCATCCAATAATTTGTATCGTAATTACGAGGCAATATCCAGCTAAATAGCTTGCCAAAATTATAAGAAGCAAAAGCATCAAGGCCACCCAAACGAGGAGGGTTTTTTCCATTAAAATTGCTATAATTAACTCCCGCATCAACGCTAATGAACTTATTGAGTTTATGTGTCGCCCTTAAATCGAAAGCATCCTTATCAAATTCATTATTTGATACTACACCTTTGCCTTCATTATGGTTATAAGAAAGCCTAAAAGTCATTTTTTCGCTGCCACCATCAACTGCTATATTAGTATTAGATCCTACACCATTTTGAAAAGCTTGTAAAAAGTTGTCCGGCTGTGGTAAATATTTGGTAGGCGTACCATCGTAATTTGTCACATCCTGGCCTAACATACGTGGCCCCCAGTTTTCCAGTTCCCTGTTAATTTGTCTGTCGATGTATGGTTTGCCTGTTGCCGGATCTACGGGGAAAGTTTTGGTGACCCAGTTTTCGGTACTCTTATAGTTGGGATCTCTGGTATCGGTAAAAAATAAACCAACACTTCCGCCGCCAAATTCGTTTTGGAAATCCGGCCCGGCATAAGGGGAAACAACATTTACTGTTTGGGACAAAGAAACGCCAAGCCCATCCTGTGCCCTACCTTTTTTAGTGGTAATTAAAACTACACCGTTAATGGATCTGCTACCATACAATGCTGCGGCTGCAGAACCACGCAAAATAGATACAGATTCGAAGTCCTCTGAATTGAGATTTTTTAAATCGTTACCAAAATCCCTTCCTGTTCCATCAAAAACCCCATTATCCATAATCACCCCATCCACAACAAATATGGGTTGGTTATTGGTGCCTAAGGTAGAGTTACCGCGAATTACGATTTTGGAAGTTCCAAACAAACCACCACCTCCCATATCAATCTGCACGCCAGCGGCTTTACCTTGCAATGCATTAATGGGATTAATTTCATTTGTTTTTGCCAGATCGCTACCACTTATCTCGGTAACTGAAAAGCCCAGCTGTCGTTTTTGTTTTTTAATCCCTAGGGCTGTCGTTACAACAACTTCTTCAAGCTGGTTATCTCCGGCTTTCATGGTAATGCTTAAATTAGATTGATCACCTATCGGAATTTCTATTTTAGCAAAACCTATCGAAGAGAATACCAATGTAGCATTGGGGTTTACTGATAGGGAGAATTTCCCGGTGGCCGAGGTACTCGTGCCATTTGATGTCCCTTTCTCTAATACAGAAACACCAGGAACCGGCATTTTTTGTTCATCTAAAACTGTACCTGAAATGACTTTTTTCTGTTGCGCCTGGATCGTATTGACCAGAATTGCAAACAGCAATAAGGTAAATAATTTTTTCATACGTTTTAAAGTTTAGTTTAGTCGTTTAGTTGCTAAAGTATATTACAATAACTACATTAAGTTAACTATTTGTTTCTTTAAAAAAGCATGAATTATACAGTGTTTTTAGGATTTATTATCTTACTTTATTTGTGTTATCCTTAAAGCGATATAAGGCTTTAAAGGCAACCTTACCTTCTTTAAATCTTTATCATATAGTCTATAATCATTCTCATTTGAAGTTTCGAATATAAGGGGGTACTTTTGTATGGTCATATCCCAGGTATCGATGATTTCGACTTTAAACCGTAGCCCTGGTATAAGCTTTTGAAAAGAAGCGTTTTTTGCCGGAAGGTTGAACAGCCAAGAGTCAGACATCTGTTTACCAAAATAAACGATATAATATCCGTTGCCAGCGGTAGCTGTTGTGTTGTCCCTACTGATATCTGATAAACTAAGCGGCCCTGGCAGCGCTTCAACTATTTTCCGAAGAAAAGCGATACGTTTCCAACTCGTACCTTTAAAGTCACCACCTTTTGCCCAGAAAATAGTATCCCTTGCATCTTTAAACAGATAAGATTCCCCGTGTGTAACATAATCTCCGCCAATTACACCATTCCAGGTCAGAAAGGTCATTTCCTCAGGGCTATAACGCCCCCAACGGGATTTAAGGTTACCTTCATACCCTACTTCATCACACACAATCGGTTTATGATAAATATTCCGGAGCATAGCCGCAGCATTCGGACTTTGAACAGGACTTTCGTCCTGAATACTGACATGCGTAAATTCTGGTTTCCAATATTCGTAATAGCTTGCTGTAGCCCCATGAATCGAACACAAGTGCCTGTATGGGTCAGACTCTACCACTGTTTTCGTAAGTAAGTCCCAATCTTTTTTTGTTTTACTTTTTACGTAATCCCATTCATTGGCCAAAGACCACCAAACGTTTCTATAGGCAGATAAGCGGGATGTTAAATATTTAATATACCTGATATTTACCTCGTTTGGCATTGCGTCAAAGCCCCAGCGTCCTTTATCGTATGGATGAAATAGAATCAAATCAGCTTCAACACCTATTTTATTTAAATCATTAATCCTCTTTTCAAGATGTTGAAAGAAGACCGGGTTAAACCGGGTAAAATCCCACACCTTAATTTCTTTTCCTTGCGTATCTTTTCTAATTTCCTTTATTTCAAAAGGGTAAATTTCAGGCTCTTCCTTTACCAGGTCATAGTCTTTAGGAAACACACACATCCGCAACTTGTTGAAACCCGAAGCTTTTAGTGCCCCGATCGTCGTTTCCTGAAGTTCTTTACCCATATGTGTCCATGCATACGCAGTTGTTCCAAATGGATAATAGTTTTTACCGTCAGCATATTTAAAGCTGTAGGTATCTGCTACACGCACAATTCCATGATTATCCTTACTTGCCTTTACACATTCAAATTCGCCCTTTTTGTTATTTAATTCCGGAACATTACTAGAGGTCTTATACCGCCATCCCCCTGTTTGCCGAGGCATAAACCGAACCTTAAAAACATCATCACCATCGTAAAAACCTGGTACAATATAAGTTGTATCCTTATTGGTAAACACGGCCGTTAAAACAACATCTGTAAACCCATTTCCTTTTGTTTTACTTTTAATGTTTAATTCAAAACATCCCCATTGCTCAATCTGCTGATTATTTCCAGATAATTTATGGGATCCTTTCGCCATGCCAGTGGGAGCTCGTTTAATACCCACAGATACATTCGCATATTGAGCAAATGTGGTCGACACCAGAAGAACAAGCGCAGCAGGAAGTATAAATTTTAAAAGTGATGTTTTCATTTACGATTTGAAATAGTAAGCTACACCAATATTCAGACACTCATTTTTTAAGCAAATTCTAAGAAAGATTTGCGGCATTTAGTTCTTATTTTCCGGTATAACTGATTAATGATATTTGGTTAGCTTATGGTATAAGCCAAAAGTGCAGCCTGCATAATGGAATTTCCTATATCATCTTACCAATATAATATATGATTTTGCCTTTGTTTTTCCTTTATCATTGAGATTAAAATCTACATTTATCTAGCCCAGAGAGGTCAAAATAGACATTACAACCTCTTTAAACCCCTTTTTTCTTCGACATACTCATCTTAAAATTACCTCAGTATAAACAACAAATAATCGAAAATAAACAAAGTTAAAATCTTTGTTTATTTTCGATTATCTTCGATTATTAACTATTTTTTGTTTTACTTTGATCATAACCAAATAGTGAATACACTTCATCAAGAAAAATTATGCTTGCAAATCAACGAAAAGACAAAATACTCGAGCTTATAAAAGAGGATGGATCAGCAAAAGTTGTCAACCTTGCGAAACTTTTCAAAGTAACAGAAGTTACCATCCGACAGGATTTAGAAAAATTAGAAAAAGAAGGTTTAGTGCTTAGAGAGCATGGTGGGGCTTTTTTAAAGAACATAGAAAATCAAGTCCGTACATTTTCATTAAGTCATCAGGACAACCTGGATAAAAAGGAACTTATTGCAAAAAAATGTCTGGAATTTATAGATGCCGGAGACACCATCATTCTTGACTCAGGGTCGACCACAACTGAAATCGCCAAAAAACTAAAGGGAATTAAAAACTTAACGGTAATTACCAATGCATTAAATATTGCTTTGATGCTTGGTGTAGAGCCAGGTATAGAAGTAATTATGACAGGTGGAGAGTTTAAACCCCCTACTTTATCATTAACGGGGCAAAAAGCCGCTGACTTTTTCAGCGGGCTAAATGTGCATAAACTATTTCTTGCTACAGCAGGTCTTTCGCTTAAGTCCGGCTTAACCTATCCAAGTATCAGTGATCTGGTAGTTAAAAAAGCCATGATCAATGCGGCAGAAACCACTTACCTGGTTGCCGATTCAACAAAAATCGGGAAGAGCTCCTTTGCCAGTCTTGGCGCTTTATCGCTGATAGACTACATCATTACCGATGCCGGGATACAGGAAAAGTATAAAAACTTACTAAATGAAAACGAAATAGAGCTAATCATAGCAGATTAATTTGATGGAAAAACAATTAACATTAGGGGTAATAATAGGCAACAGGGATTTTTTCCCTGACCGGTTGGTAGCTGACGCAAGGGCAGAAATTTTAAAAGAACTGAGCAAGTTAAACATCAAGCCTATAGTTTTAGAAGACTGGCAATCGAAACTTGGCGGCGTAGAAACCTTTCATGATGCGCAAAAATGTGCTGAACTTTTTAAACAACACCGCGACGAAATTGCTGGCGTATTGGTGGTATTACCCAATTTTGGTGATGAAAGAGGCGTTGCGGAAACACTGAAACTCTCCCAATTGAATGTACCTGTTTTGGTCCAGGCCTATCCCGATGATCTGGACAAGCTGGATGTTGCACGAAGAAGGGATTCCTGGTGTGGCAAAATATCGGTTTGTAATAACTTATACCAGTTTGGCATTAAGTACACATTGACCACAAAACATGTTGTTCATCCCTCAGATCCTTCTTTTACTGAAGATCTTAAAAATTTTATGGCGGTATGTAGGGTTGTAAAAGGCTTAAGAAATGTACGTATTGGTGCCATTGGTGCCAGACCTGGTGGCTTTAACACGGTTAGGTACAGCGAAAAAATACTACAACGCCATGGTATCTCTGTGGTCACGGCTGATCTTTCTGAAATTCTTGGCAGTGCGAACAAGCTAACTAAAGATGACCAGGTGGTAAAGGATCACCTTGAGCGGATACATAATTATGCGCCATCGGGTGCTACACCACCTGAAGCGCTGATCCAGATCGCAAAACTTGATGTTGTACTCAATGATTTTGTAAAGACCCATTCACTGGATGCGACCGCTATTCAATGCTGGACTTCGTTACAGCAAAACTATGGCTGTAATGTATGTACATCAATGAGTATTATGAGCGAAAATATGCTTCCTAGTGCCTGCGAAGTTGATGTAACAGGTACATTAACCATGTACGCCATGCAACTTGCTTCAGGTTCGCCAAGTGCATTGGTAGACTGGAATAACAATTATGCCGCTGATGATGAAAAGTGTGTGTTATTTCACTGTGGGAATTGGGCAAAATCATTCCTACCAGATATACAGATTAGCAACGCCCCTATTCTTGGAACTACTGTAGGAGTTGAAAACACCTATGGTGCATTAGATGGCCGCACACCTGCGATGCCACTTACCTATGGAAGGATTAGTACAGACGACACCAGAGGGGTAATCAAGGCATATTTTGGTGAAGGGGAACTGACGGATGACGCGCTGAACACTTTTGGCAACAGGGCTGTAGCAAAAATCCATAATCTACAAGGGTTGATGCAATATGTTTGCAGAAACGGCTTTGAGCATCATGTGGTGATGAATGCATCAAAAAGCGGAGCTGTACTGAAAGAAGCTTTTGAGAATTATATGGGATGGGAAATTTACGAGCATTAATCAGCTGAACGATTTAAAATTATGACGGACAAAGAACTTAAAGCGAAATCAGTAGACTACCGAAAAAAGATACTAAAATATATTTTTGGAGCTAAAGCTGGGCATACGGGAGGTAGCTTATCGTGTATAGATATTTTAAATGTACTTTACAATGACATCCTAAATGTTAGCCCTTTAAATATAAAGTCGCCCGATAGGGACCGTTACATTCAAAGTAAAGGACATTGTGTAGAAGCGCTGTTTGTGGTATTGGCAGATAAAGGTTTTTTCCCGGAATCGGATTTGGAGACGTTGTGTAAATATAAATCACATTATATCGGACACCCAACTAAGAAGGTGAACGGTGTTGAACAAAATACAGGTGCTTTAGGTCATGGGTTACCTTTAAGTGTAGGCACAGCACTTGCCGCAAAGCTTGATGATAAAAGTTACAAAGTTTTCACCTTACTGGGAGACGGGGAATTGCCCGAAGGTTCTAACTGGGAAGCCGCATTAACTGCTTCACATTACAATCTGGATAACTTATGTGCAATTATCGATCACAATAAACTCCAGATTACCGGTAAAACAACGGATGTATGTAATACAGACCCAATAGATCAAAAGTTTGAAAGTTTCGGCTGGTCGGTTAAACATGTTGACGGCCATGACCACGAACAACTGAAAGCGGTTTTGTCAAGTGTACCCTTTGAAGCAAACAAACCCAGTATGATCATTGCCCATACGATTAAAGGAAAGGGCATTAGCTACATGGAAAATCAGATCAAATGGCATCATGGCGTGCCTTCTGAACAGCAATATGAATCTGCTTTGCAGGAATTAGACAGCACATTGGCTTCATTATAAATTAAATAAGGTGGAAACAGTTGTAAATAAAAGATCAGGAACGGGGCAGGCAAACCTGGAAGTTTTTTCGGAAACACTTCAAAACCTCGCCAAAGCAGACAAAGATATTATTGTGGTAACCAGTGATTCAAGAGGTTCAGGAAAACTCGTTCCTTTTGCAGAAAAGTTCCCTAAACAAATTATTGAAATAGGCATTGCGGAACAAAATCTGGTAGGTGTTGCGGCAGGAATTGCCTCTACAGGTAAAAAAGTATTCGCCGTATCCCCGGCATGCTTCCTTACCGCAAGGTCATTTGAACAAATTAAGAATGATGTTGCCTACTCTGATAACCCGGTTACTTTAATTGGTATTAGTGCAGGAGTAAGTTATGGCCCTTTAGGGTCTACACACCATAGCCTGCATGACTATGCCGCTTTGAGGGCCGTAAACAACCTCATTATCGTTGCCCCGGCCGATAATTATGAGACCGAACAGGCAATTATCCATGCGGCATCCTTAAACCAACCGGTTTACATCAGGTTTGGTAAAAAAAATATGCCTGATCTTATAGAAGGTGCTGCTGACTTTGAATTCGGAAAAGGAAGGGTGATTAGACAGGGTACTGACCTTACGCTTGTAGGAACAGGAGAAACCGTATTTCCCGCATTGCAGGCCGCGGAAAAGCTTCAGGCCGATTATGGTATTCAGGCGGCCGTATTGAGCATGCATACGATCAAACCACTCGACTATGATTTAATTTCACAATTCGCTGAAACGGGTAAACCCATTATCACTGTTGAAGAGCATAGTATTTTCGGGGGCTTAGGTGAAGCCTGTGCTGCTTTCTTAATGGAGAACAATTATCACAATCGTTTTAAAATTATTGGTATTCCTGATGAATATACTGTAACAGGTTCTCAAACAGAGATTTTTAACCATTATGGGATATCTGAACATGGAATTTTCACAGCTGCAATGAAGCTATTGAGCTGATAAAAACAAAAACCACCACCTAACCAAATATAATCCTGTAAAATATGAAGAGAATTTATGCATTCTTTTTAATGCTGTCATTGCTAGCAATGAATTCCTGCAGAAATAAAGATACAGCTGATGAACCTAAAAAAATTGCTGTAATTGTTTCTACCCTAAACAATCCCTGGTTTGTGGTACTGGCAGAAACTGCCGCCGCAAAAGCAAGGTCACTGGGCTACGAAGCAAAAATATTTGATTCTCAAAACAATACAGCGCTTGAGGCCGATCATTTTGAGAATGCCATTAGTTCTGGATTTAACGCCATTTTGTTTAATCCTACTGATGCTGATGGCTCCATCGCAAACGTATCTAAAGCTAAAGCGGCAAATGTCCCGGTATTTTGTATGGACAGAGAGGTTAACTCTACCAAATCTGCTACTTCTCAGATTTTGTCTGATAGCTATTCAGGCTGTATCGCCATCGGCAAATATTTCGTACAGCAATTAAACAAGAAAGGGAAATATGTTGAGATACTGGGCCTTGTAGGTGACAACAATACCTGGGCACGCTCTAAGGGCTTTCACAGTGTAGTTGATCACTATCCGGAATTAAAAATGGTTGCGCAGCAAAGTGCGGATTTTGACCGGAACAAAGCGATGGAAGTACTGGAATCTGTTTTACAGGCAAACCCCGATATTGATGCTGTTTTTTGTGGAAATGACGCTATGGCGATGGGTGCGTACCAGGCGCTTTATGCGGCAGGAAAGGCAAATCATGTCCAGGTATTTGGCTTCGATGGTGCTGATGATGCCCTTCAATCTATAAAGGAAGGAAAAATTAAGGCAACGGGAATGCAATACCCTAAGATTATGGCCGAAACTGTGGCCTTGTATGCCCAGGAGTACTTTAAAGGTAAACGTGACTTTCCACAAAAGGTGCCTGTTGCGGTTGAGCTGGTAACGGCCAAGAATATTAAAAATTACATTTCAAACTAAGTTATGAAGAAGTATTTAAAATATCTTTTCGCATTGATTGTTGTTCTTTTTGTGGGTTATCATTCTGTCTATTTCAAAAAGCTTGATGAGCTGCGCGCCAGTACTTCAACAGGGAAAATAAATACAACAGCCTATACCCGATCATTTTGGAAACAAAAATTAATACCTTCCTTAAACAAAAGCCTGTCGCTTAAAGAATTGGTCCAACAACTTAAAACAGATCCTAAAAAAGCGTTTAAGGAGAAAGGTAATGCATTGGGAATTGGCGACCTGAAATATTTTATGGTCAAAGGTGAAGGGACTGTAAAACAAGTCAATGAAAATGAGACTATAGTACTCCTTCAACATGAAACACAAAATATCCCCCTACGGATTGCGACCGAATATGTATATGGAAACGCTGTCAGAGATGCTTCGGGACTAATCAGCATGAATGAATTTGACAACACATCAGATTTCAATGAAGTTTCTGCCGGGATAAATAAAATTATCAGAGAAGAGGTATTACCTGATTTTAAGAAAAATGTTAAAAGCGGCGATCGCATCCAGTTTATTGGCGCCATTGAGCTGAACAGTAAATTTCTGGAATTGAACGATATGGAAATCACCCCGGTCCAATTAAAAATACTTAAATAATACTCAATATGCTGGTTGTAGAAAATATAAGTAAAAGTTTTTCGGGGGTTAAAGCACTTGACCAGATCAATCTGGAAGTTTATGCCGGCCAGGTAACGGCTATTATTGGAGAAAATGGTGCCGGAAAATCAACACTAATGAAAATTCTGTCGGGCGTATATCCTGACTACGAAGGAAGAATCCTTTTTAAAGGAAAGGCAGTTAATTTTTCAAATCCCAGGCAAGCCCAGGAGTCGGGCATTTCAATTATTCACCAGGAGTTAAACCTTATCCCCTATTTAAGCATTACCGAGAATATATTTTTAGGCCGTGAGCTGACGACCTCATGGGGGGAACTTGATAAAAAAAGAATGCGCTTAAAAACGCAGGAGTTGTTAAGCCGGTTAAAGCTTAACGTTGATCCTGATACTTTGATCATCGATATTAAAGTGGGACAACAACAGGTAGTGGAGATCGCAAAGGCCTTGCTTACGGAATCGGAAGTCATTATTATGGACGAACCAACCTCAGCCATTAGCGACAATGAAGTGAAAATCCTGTTTGAAATCATTAATGATCTGCGAAAAGCAAATAAAGCCATTGTTTATATTTCCCACAAATTAGACGAACTGTTTAAAATTGCCGACCGGTACATCATTCTAAGAGACGGAAAAGTGATAGAATGTGGTGCTATCCAGGATATAAATCCCGATGATGTGATCCATAAAATGGTTGGCAGGGAAATTAACCTGATCAGAAAACAAGCTTCTGTAGTTGGCGTAGAAGACCTTTTCAGTGTAAAAGACTTTTGTCTTAAACACCCGGACCGGAAAAACGAATACTTGTTTAAAAATATATCCTTTCATCTCAAAAAAGGTGAGATTTTAGGCGTATTTGGTCTGATGGGTGCCGGAAGAACCGAGTTATTGGAGGCTATTTTTGGAATTCATCCCAAATTAGTTAGCGGTGAGTTAAAAATCGAAGGGCATACCATTTCAATTGCTTCTACTGCTGATGCCATAAAATCCGGTTTGGCTTTAGTTCCTGAAGACAGGAAGAAGGACGGCCTTTTGTTGGGGCTTGATGTTCAGAAGAATATCGGCATTACCACATTAAAAGATATGGAAAGCCTGGGGCTTCTGGAAATACGGAAAGAAACCCAGTTAAGTGATAAATACCGGGCTGAACTTAAGATTAAAACATCTTCAGGTAAACAGGTTGCCGGCGACTTAAGCGGAGGTAACCAGCAAAAAATTGTAATAGCAAAGTGGCTGGCTACGAACCCTAAAATATTTCTATTAGACGAACCCACACGTGGGATCGATGTAAATGCAAAAAACGAAATCTATAAACTTATTCTGGCGCTTGCAGACAAAGGAATGGGTATCATTATGGTTTCATCGGAACTACCTGAGATTTTAGCTGTATCAGACCGGGTAATGGTGATGTCGGAAGGCAACATTACCGCACAAATTCCTATTAGCGAAGCCAATGAAGCATGTATTTTAAAAGCAGCAATTCCTAAATCAATTTAAAATGGACTTAAAACTATATAAACCTTATTTTATAAAATTCCAATCCTTAATAGCGCTGTTTATTTTGTGTTTGCTGATCAGTATTGTATCTGATAAATTCCTTACGTTATCTAATGGCTGGAACGTAATGCGGCAGATTTCGGTAAACATCTGCATTTCTGTGGGTATGACCCTGGTTGTATTAACCGCGGGAATAGACTTATCTGTAGGATCGGTATTGGCATTATGCGGCGCTTTAACAGCGGGGTTACTAAAAAATGGCATCGCCATTCCTGAATTAAATCTCTTTGTGGGCTTCACTATTGTAGGTGCGATGTTGGCCGGGATACTTGCGGGAACCTCCCTTGGGGCTTTTAATGGCTGGGCAATTACCAAATTTAAAGTCCCTTCATTTATTGCGACACTTGCCATGTTAACCATTGCCAGAGGTTTAACACTGCTGTATACCCAAGGCTTCCCTATCTCAGGCCTGGGCGATAAATTCTCTTACCTGGGTACGGGCTGGTTACTTGGTATTCCTGTGCCTGTATGGATTTCGGCCGTTGTAGTTGTTGCTGCTGTAATCCTGACTACAAAAACCAGGTTAGGAAGATACATTTATGCTATAGGAGGCAATGAAAATGCATCCAGATTATCTGGCATCAACATCAGCAGGGTTAAAATAATAGTCTATTCAATAGCCGGGGCTTTAGCCGCTATTGGCGGATTAATTGTCACATCGCGACTGGATTCGGCACAACCCAATGCGGGCAATAGTTACGAACTGGATTCTATTGCTGCCGTGGTTATTGGCGGAACATCTTTATCAGGAGGTAAGGGCAGCATTATGGGAACGGTACTTGGCGCCATTATCATAGGTGTTTTAAATAACGGGCTGGTACTTTTAAATGTTTCTCCATTTTGGCAACAAGTGGTAAAGGGGGCTGTAATTTTATTAGCGGTTATTATTGACAAATCAAATTCTAAAAACAACTAATGAGGGGCTATATATTATCAATAGATCAAGGCACAAGTAGTACAAAAACGTTGTTATTTGATGAATATGGTAAAGTATTCGCCAAAGGATCCGCTCCGCTTAAAAGTATTTTTTATGGGGAAGGTTTTGTGGAACAGCATCCTGAAGATATTTACCAGAATGTATTGCTTTCCTTAGCCTCATGTTTGGAGGATTTCAAGTTAAAGGGAGGTCACCTGAACGAGATAAAAACTTGTGGAATCTCTAACCAAAGGGAAACCTTTGTGGTATGGGACGACAAGGGTGTTCCGTTACACAATGCCATTGTATGGCAGTGTAAGCGTTCGGTGGACATTTGTGCCAGGTTATCAGCTGATGGATTGGCCGAAACGATACAATCAAAGACAGGTTTAATCATCGACCCTTATTTTTCGGGAACAAAGCTGATCTGGTTATATCAGAATGACGAAAATATCAAAAAAGCTATTGATTCAGGAAAGGCCTATTTTGGCACTATAGATACCTGGTTACTGTTTAAGCTCACAAACGGCGCATCTTACCTGACCGATTATACCAATGCCTCAAGAACATTATTTTTTAATCTTTCGACACTAAACTGGGATAAAGAACTGCTGGACGTTTTTGGTCTGGCCAAGCTAAACCTCCCTGCAATTAAGTCATCGTCTTTTAACTTTGGAAAATCAGTTTTCAACAATTTACTGCCTTACGAATTGACTATTACAGCTATGATAGGTGATTCCCATGCTGCAGCATTTGGCGAAGGTTGTTTCTCTCCCGGAATAGCAAAAGCAACGCTGGGAACAGGATGTTCAATCCTGATGAATATTGGACCTGCGCCTAAATCATCGGGGAGTGGAATGATCACAACCATTTGCTGGAGTACAGAAAACCAGATCGCATATGCATTGGAAGGCGTAATTGTTTCCTGCGGTTCAACTATAGAATGGCTTAAAAATGAGCTCGGACTTTTTTCGGGCAGTTCAGAAACTGAAAACATGGCCGAATCTGTTGAAGACAACAATGGTGTTTATCTGATTCCTGCCTTTAGCGGATTGGGTGCACCGCATTGGGATATGAACCGTAAAGCAGAGATCAGGGGCTTAACCTTTGGCACCAATAAAAATCACATTGTGCGGGCTGCACTAGAGTCTATCCCCTACCAGATCAAAGATGTGATAACAGCCATGCAAAACGATACTGACATAGCGTTAGATGAATTGATGGTTAACGGAGGCATCACCAGCAACAATTTTGTGCTTCAGTTTTTAGCTGACCTGTTAGACAAAAATGTAATCAATATGGGAATGCCAGATGTATCAGCTCTGGGTGCGGCTTACCTGGCCGGATTAAAAACAGGATTTTTCAGGGATATTGAGCATTTGAGGACATTAAATCCCGTTCAATCCATTCGTCATCCCCGTGATGGTGCTAGTCATACTAATATTCATCAAAGCTACGAAGGCTGGAAAAAATTGATCATCGAAAATCTTTAAGGCATATCCTCATTTAATTCATTACCTTTTGATTTTTTGACTTTTGGTGTAAGACTATCATCCACCAACATAATCCTAAGGGCCATATAGGGTTTCCCTGGAAGCTTAACTTTACCGCCTTTACTATCCAAAAAGGAATAGCCATCCAACTTTTTGGTTTCAAAGACCTTATCTACCTGTGTGATGCTCATGTTCCAGGTGTCAATAACCTCTGCCTTAAAATGCATCCCATCGGTAAGCGCAGATTTCGGCAGTTTAAATTGCCATTCTTTGGGTCTTTCTTTACCAAAATAAATAAGATAATAACTCCCATATTTACCTGCAATGTTGGTTTCGTAAAAGTGATCAACGGGCTCCAATCCTTCCTGCGGACCGGCTTCGACAATCTGCTTCAGGAAAGCAATGCGCGCAGGACTCGTCCCTTTCAACACACCTCCCGAGCCAATCCATGCCGGTAAGGTTTCTCCATGTGTAGCATATCCCCCGCCTATGTATGCATTCCAGAAGCGGAACACCATTTCCTCACCGCTGAGTTGGCCCCAACGTTTCTCGCTAGTTCCCTCATAGTTGATTTCATCATTGACTATGGGTTTCTTGTAAACATCACGCAGTAGAGAAGTTCCCCAGGGACTTTTCACCACGTTATAATATTGAAGACTTACATGGGTCACCCAGGGCTTGTTATAATCATATACCCTATCGGCATTGTGTATAGATCTTAAATGACTATATGGATCAGCTTTTTGTACCACCTGGAAATAGCGGTCCCAATCCTCATCTGCCAGGTTTTTTATAAAACTATTTTCATTACATAAACTCCACCAGATATTGTGGTAAGCACCAAACCTTGCCACCATATACTTTAGATAGCGAATATTTGTCGCGTCATCCATGGTATCAAAGCCCCATCTCCCCTTATCATAAGGACGGAACAAGATCAAATCTGCCTGGATGCCAATTGCTGCCAGTTGTGAAATATCCTGTTCAAGCATTTTAAAATAAGCAGGGTTGAAGCGGGAAAAGTCGAAATTTGATTTTGATGATCCTTCAAATGGAAAAACACTCATCTTGTTGGGGCCTTCTAAATACGTAGATTTATATGGTGGAACGGCGAGCATACGAACCTTGTTAAATGGCGAAGCCTTGAGCGTAGCGATGGTTTGATCCTTACGGTTCCTGTCTTGAAACGACCATTCATATATCGTGGTCCCAAAAGGATAAAATGGCTTGCCATCTGCGTAGCCAAAATGATAAACATTACGTACGCTTACCGGACCATATATATCCTTCTTTGCCGCAACACAAATAAAATTACCTTTCTTTTTATCCAGCTCAGGTTGGTTGCTGCTTGTAGTATAAGTCCAAATCCCCTCTTCATCCGGCATAAACCTAATTTTATAAATGCCATCGCCATCGTAGAAACCCTCAGGCTTAACCGATTTGCTGCCATGTTTAAACTCTGCAATAACTTGCGTGTTGACAAACGGATTACCTGCAACACTCCCTTTTAATGAAAGTTCAAAGATTTCCCATTTAGCTATTTTTTCTTGTGCGCTGAGGTTTGAGACAACAAATAATGCCACTATTAACAATGTAATTCTCTTGTTTATCATTTTCGGGTTTAATTTTTAGGTAGCGATTGGAGTTTACTTTTTAAAGCTGTTCTATTAAGTTTAAGCTGTACTTTTCCCATTGGGTGGAATCTTTTTTTAAGATCAATAGCGGCGTAAACAATGGTAAAAACATCATTTCCTTCGTCTATCAGGCACATCGGCGTTCGCATAATGTCCCACCATTTCCTCACTTTTGTCTCGATAGGAATGTAGGTAGCTTCCGACCAGTTATAGCCATCACGTGACAATGAATATCCAATCATATTAGGTAAATGATGTCCCCAGCCTTCGGGTCCTCCGTCAAAAATTGTGATGTAACAGTCCGCTGATAATTTATAAACTATTGGATTTTCAATAAACCAGGGATGAATGGTTTTAACCGGATTTATTGTGGTGTCCATGCGTGTCCATGGACCTTCCATCGAAGCTGATTTTGCCAGGCCAACAAACCATCCTTTACCTGGTTTATCTGGATAATCTTTAAAAGATTGATATGGGTATGCACCACCGTAAAACGCCAGCCATTCATTATTTCCGGTTTGATATGGAAAAAACGAGTCTACACCCTGCCTGCCTTCCCACAATTGGGTATCAAGACCAGGTTCCATAATAATCACGCCTTCTTTATAGGGGCCACCTATGCCCTCAATACCTGGAGTTTCCGATTCCGTTCGCCATATCCTGCCAAATGAGTGGTTAGGAGCAATTTCTTTATCTACGGTATACGTTAAATAGTAGCCGTACCATTTATTGGCTTTTTCATTAAAAACAGGCATATACGACCAAATAGCCCCTCTCCTGTCGTTTAACGGATTGTCATCGTGTGTGATAGAATAAGTTCCGCTCGCCTGGTAAATGGTAGAAACCCTTTTCCAGTTTATCGCATCCTTACTTGTCCAATGTCCTATCCTTGTTTTGACACGGTCATAGGTATAATCCTTTCCGACCTCTCCTGCACGCTCGGTAGGAAACATATGGTAAACACCCGAAATTTTAACGCATACCCCTCCTTCAAAACCACCCTGTATATCTTCGGTGCCTTCCATTCCTTCATCTAAAACCGGCTTATTGGGCCCGCCAATAACCTCAAATACAGCCTTTCCTGCGCTAAACCCTTCAATATGAAAAGGTTCCCACAACCTGCCATCAGGGCAACCCGCATCTTGCAGGGTAAAATCATTTAACGATCGTACTGCGCCCAGAATCAAAAAGAGATTATCTGTCCATGCTAAATTTTGCAGCCCCTTTTTATACTTTACGGCATATACATCTACAGCAGGTAAACCGGTTATGCTTATTGCATTTTTAATCACTGGTGTTTTATGTAATTCACCATTAGCAAAATTGATCGGCTCCAAAGAAGATGATTTAAGGACTGCAGATGAATCTCTAAAAATTCCGATTAGTATATAACAAGGACTATTTGTCCTGAACCTTAAAGATCCTGTTTTTACGATGTCCTTGGTTAAAGGCAGTTTAACAGCATCAAGTCCCTCCATCTGCTTACTGATCCTGGCAACACTATTTTTGGCGCCAGAAAAAACATTCACAAATTCCGATAATTTCACCAGGCCATAATTCTGTCCAACTAATTGGTACAGTGGGCTTCGAGTTGCATTAGCATATTTTGTGCAAAATGAGCAAAGGAATAAAAATAACAAGGTTCGGAAACTACGCTTAGAGATATTTCTCATTAATATTTATTTTCTTTTTAATTTTATGAAGTGATCATGATCAGCCAAAAAAGGTTAGAATGTGTGATATAGCTATCGATTGTACGATTTAAAGATAATAAAGGAAATAGCCAGGAACGGAAAATTCTATGCAAACGTTACCGGAAACAATTGGGTCAAATATGTCACATCGAAGGTTATCTCAAACCGCAAAAAATATTTAAAAAAGCCGCCCCTTTAGGTAGCGGCTTTGTAAACACACACACAGTAATTAAAATAGAAATTAGCTTTCTATTAAGCGTTATTCTTACTCCTAAGGTTGCATTTTTACGCTAATACTAAGATATGACTTCCCGTCATAATCACTCGTACTGGCATTTACAAAAATGCAGCCGTATTTACCTTCCGGAGTTAAAAAATACACCATACTACTAGCTACAAGACCATTTAGAGATGTTGTACCTACAAGTGAGGTCTGATTGATATTTTGCTTCTTTGCTTCAGTCACAATCGACGTGGCAGAAACAAGTGTATAATTGAAGACCGTTGCCTGATTAAAAAGTATTGGACTAAACTTGGTACCCCGCTTCTGCCAATCGCTAATATCATAAGCTGGAAACGGATTTGTGGGGTTACTTAAAGAATATAAATTATAAATCGGCTGATTTAAACGCGCTGGAGCTTGGTCAAGTGTAACCCATATCCCAAAATCAATATCAGCTGAATTAGCTTTACCATTAGAATAACTAAAGGTTTCATCGCGAAGTATAGAATAAAAAGATGGACGTGTTTTTTCTGCATCAGGATAGTAAACTTTGCGATTATATTTAAAAATGTAGCTTGTATTTACTTCAATCGTGACCTTTTTATACCCGTCGCCGATATACACGTTTTGGCGATTAAAGGCGTAAACACGATAAGTGGTTTTCCCATCTCGAGCCATTTTCAGTTTAATCACACCACGGTAGCTTCTCCGTTTAGAATCATCTGATATTGGTATTACAGAACGTTCAGGCGCAGAATTACTTGCTCCTGCTAACTTTTCTATACCGATTGAAAACATATCTTCTTTCGCTGAAGTAACTGTATAATCGACATAAACACTATCTCCATCATTAACTTGCTTGTAATCAACTACGGATAAAGGATTGTCACCATGAAATTCGACAGAAACATCGGTGAACATATTAAACACATTTTGCGACTCTTTTTTACAGGATGCAAGGGTAAAGATGCACGATACAAAAAGACAAAATGTTCTGTAAGTTATATTTTTCATATTAACATTTTTTAGGAATTGGTTCATATAAGAGCTGAATTAATCTAAAGGATCAAAATTCCCTCCTGCCCAACCAATAGTAGGCTGGATATTATTCCCTCTATACACAAAATCATTATGAAATGTATAAAAATAGTGAAATTCCGGTACACTATAAGGCGTATAATTTGTTACTCTTACTGTGAGTGGCTCTTTAAAGTACTGAAGATAGGTTGCCTTAACATTAAGATTCAATGTTTCTCTTAACATGGGAGTACCTGCTTCTAAAGCAGTCTTAGCTGCTGCATCCTTAGGCTGAAACTCAATAGTTTCCATATATCCAGAAAGCAAATGCATTCTTCTGGTTCTCCTAAGATCTGAATTGCGTTTATTTTCAAATGCAAATTCAATCATACGCTCATTCATAATCAAGTCGCTCATCGCTGATATACTATTCGCAGCACCTAATCCATAATCATTTGATCCGGGTTCTATACCAGCTCTAACCCTGATTTGCCTCACCATATCTTTAGCAAGAGACATCTCTCCTTTTTCGTTCGCACATTCTGCCAGATTCAGCATGACCTCAGCTAATCTCAACTCAATCCAGTCCATTCCATTACCACCTAAATTATTTGTATACCTGACACTTGCAACAGGCAGGTTTGGAGTGGTAAAGCGTTTGCAATAAAGTCCAATGATATTGGTTTCACCTGATGCCCCCACATACGACCACTGTCTTCTGCCAGTTTTAGCACTCAACGGCCATATACTGCCATTATAAGCTATCGTCGCCTCAAATCGAGGATCCCTGTTAACCCAGAATATCGTAGGATCATAGGGATATGCACCAGAAGCCCCGATTTTATTTCCATCTTTCATAGGATAGGCATCTATTAAACTTTTCGTAGGTCGGTAACCTTGATAAGGAGCCTGGTTATTATTTTCCGAAGAAGGTCTGGATCTGCTCTCAGCATCCTGGCCTCTCCGCTCAAAAGTACTTGAATAAGTTCTTACTAAAATATTTTCAGTACTTGGTTCTGTACGAAATATATCTTCGTACTTAGGAACCAATCTTTTACCCATTACATTGTATGCCATGTCGTATGCCGCTTTATTAGCAGCTAAAGCCGTAGTCCATCTTTCTGCATCATAAGGATGCTTAGGGTCTGTTTTTGGGTTAAATTGAGGACTAGCCCAATACAATAAAACTTTTGCTTTTAAACATGTCGCAGTTAGGGCATCTATTCTACCTCTTCCATTTGCATCTGCGAAAGTAACATTCTTCAATTTAACAATTGCCGAATCCAGGTCCTTAATGATAACATCGAAACACTCCTTCGCGCTATTCCTGCCACTAATCGTAATATTTTCAGGATCCTGTGGCTCTAGAACTAAAGGTACACCTCCGTAAACTTTCACCATATCGAAATACACCATTGCCCTTAAGGCATAGTACTGCCCCAGAAACCTGTTTTTCACATCCAAAGGCAAAGTCCCTTCAGGAATGAACTTAATTGCATTGTTGCACCTAGAAATATCCATATACTTATTTCCTCCAGCATTACCATTGGTTGTATTCCCGGTAAATCTTACGTCAGTATTTGACAATGTCCCGGTGGGATCTATCCCAAGAGCTTTTCTTGCCCACTCGTCAATAGAAGGAAAAAAGCTTTCGTCATTTGCATAATGAACGCCATAACGACCTTGCATATTAGCGGCAATAAAGTTCTCATAAAGAAACATAGGAACAATTACATCATATGCTCTATTCAAGTGCATATCTAATGCGCCTTCAATGCTATAAATCGAAGCATCAATACCCCCTCTATCAGGAAGCAAGAAAAACTTATCTTTGTTACAAGCAGAAAATCCTATTGCTATTGAAAGCACCACTATGGATTTTTTTATAATATTTTTATATTTTCTAAACATGGTACAAGAATTAAAAGTTAGCACTTAAACCCGCAGATATTGTCCTTAACATTGGATAATCGTATGCACTGCTAGTGTACGGATCTTTATAGGGCAATGGATTTACCAATGTCCATAAGTTATTACCTGTCAATAGTAACCTTAAACTGTTCATACCTATTCGATTGGCTAGGTTTGCAGGTATTCTATAACTTAAAGTCATGTTGTTAATCCGTATTGTAGTTCCATCAACTTCCCAAAAATCAGAGTTTTTCCCAATTGTAGGATCGTCATATCTTGGGTATTTTCCATTTGTGTTATCAGGGGTCCAACGATCCGTCCAAATGCTCAACACGTTCCTTGTTTGACTTGGAGCAGTACGCGCCCTACTATCATAGAAGACGTGGCCGCCAAGTCTGGCATTGATACTGGTACTCAGGCTAAATGATTTATAACCAAGATTAAGATTAATACCTGATGCAAAAAAACCATTAGTACGTTTAAACATTGGAACCATATCTAAATCTGTAATTAAACCGTCGCCATTAGTATCCTCATAATACAACCAACCCACTTCTGGTATTCTGTTATATAACCTGTAATTTGGATTTTGAGAGATAAAAGATTCAACCTCTGCCTGTGTACGGAACATTCCTTTTGAAATAAGTCCGAAGTTTGAGCTATTATATGTATTCGGATCTGTACCAAATAACAGGAGATCAGAATTACCAACTGAATTTTCTATAAGTCTGCCTGGAGAGTATATGACCTTGTCTGTAACCGTGTTGCCATATCCAAAATTCATACTGGCATTTAAATTTAAATCGGTAGCTAGTTTTGCTTTATAACCGATAGTAAACTCAGATCCCCAACTGTAGGCTTCCCTATAGTTAACGACTGGAGCTGTGAAACCTGCATATAATGGATACAAATCATCAGCACCTTTATCAAATCCATCATAAATTTTATTTCGGAAGAACTCTACACTGATGTCCAGCTTATTGTCAAACATTGTTGCTTCAATACCTGCATTAAAGGTTTTCTTTTTTTCCCAGGTAATAATAGCATTAGCAAATGCAGCAGCATTTAAGCCATTACCATTAAGGTTCCCAAAAAGATAACCGTTACTTGTATCTACAGTAAAGCGCTCCTGCCAAATTCTGGGAAAATCCCCTGTCCTATCATCTCCGGCAATGCCATAATTTACTTTCAATTTAAGCTGATTAACAAACGAGATATTGTCTTTAAAGAAATCCTCATTACTTATAATCCAACCAAGTCCTAAACTTGGAGATAACCCCCATCGGTTCCCCCTGGCAAAATTTGATGAGGCATCCAAACGGGCACTTCCTTCAATAAAATATCTTTTTTTATAATCATAGGCAAACCTTGAAAAGAAAGAACGTTTTGTGGCTTCGGTGATATTCGATCTATTCCTAGTAATTGATGTTGGATTGTATCCCCACCAATCTTCCGAATCCGGAATCAATTGTCCTGTCCAATAGACTGATAAATTTTCAGAATTACTAACAGTCTGTTCACCACCTACAATGGCATCAATACTGTGCTGACCAAATGTCCTCGTATACTTAAGGGTAACAAAACCTTGATAGCTATTTGCTTCTGAAAGTCCTGGAGTCACCCGGGCGTTGGCTGCATTCACAATTTCCGTAATGGGATTTGCAGCCAATTGATTCGTATAAAACTGATTATTGCTTCCAGTAGTCGCAAAATTATTTAAATTGTAGGGTGCACTATATTGACGCGTATTTGCATTACCACTGCTTTGCGAAACCTGTACCCTTGCGGTGAATCCTTTTATAAATTCAGGTTCATAACTTAAACTCGCATTGATGCGGTAACTTCTGGATTTATTACGATCATAATAACCAGACTCTATTATACCCAAAGGATTTCTAATACTTCCGATGTTTACCGGCTTTCCATCAATCTGAATAGGAATCCATTGAGGGATGGTTAAGATTGTCTCAAAAAATGTTGCATCGGCGTCTGTAGCATTGTGATTTGCAAGCCGTAAAGAGTGATCCACATTAAAAGCAACATCTGCTTTCAATCCTTTTGCCATCGTAGCCACCAACCCACTTCGGAATGAATATTTATCATATTGTAATCCTGCATAATTTGCATTTTCATTGGAATAACTTCCTCCAGCAAAAAAAGTAATTTTGTCACTACCCCCCGAAATACTCAAATTATGTCTTTGAGTAGTCGCAGATTGCCACAATTCATCATACCAGCTCTTGTAGTTTAGCCCCTTTATGTACTCCAAATCACTAGGACTGAAGTACGTGGTAGATGCTGCATTATTTATTTTATTTGTTTCGTTTAGTAATACAGCATGGTCATATGCCGATAACATTTCTGGCTTTTTTGCTGCATCAGATACACCTACGTAGCCATTATAATTTACACTAATCTTACCAGCTTTACCTCTTTTTGTGGTAATCAAAACTACACCTTTAGCACCTGATGCGCCATAAATAGCCGCAGAAGCATCTTTAAGGAATGATATGTTCTCTACCATTGATGGATCAATATTATCAAATGCAGCCTTATCAACTGTGATGCCATCTATAACATATAGCGGCTCTGTTGTACCAACCCCCACCACATTTTCTGACACCGTATTGTTCCGGATATTTAAAGAAATTCCTGATCCCGGTCTACCAGATACCTGACTCACACCAACACCTGCGATTCGATTTCTCAATGCCCCGGCAATATTAGGCGCTGGAATATCCATCAATTCCTCACCGGAAATAGTCGCAACAGAACCTAGTATTTCTGATTTCTTTTTAGTTCCATAACCAACAACGATTACCTCATCAAGAGCTGCATTATCTGACGCTAAAGCAACATTTAAGGTAGTCTTTCCTTCCAGATTGATGGTTTGCCTTTTGAAACCGATATAAGAAAACACCAATGCATCGGTTGCTGGATCTGCCTGAATGGTGTAAATACCATCTGCATTGGTGGCTACATTACTGGGCTTCCCCTTAATGCTGACATTAACTCCGGGCATTGGCCCACCATCACTGCCGTCAGTAACCTTACCTGTAATTTTCTTTACTTGCGCATACGACGAAGCACAAAAAAGCAAGGATAATATTACTACCCCTTTTAACGTTCGTAAAAGTTTAAAGTTCATACTTGGTTTGTATTATAAATGGTTAATTTTTTATTTAATGAACCAGCTATCAGATGTGCTTTTTCATCAAACACTATATTTTGGTTGATTTAGAGAAGATGTTAATGGTTTGGTTTTAAAGTAAAAATTTGATCAAATGATTTTGTGTTAATGTTTAAATGATATACAATTTATATTTCTTTGATAAATAGAAAAACCCCGTTACCAATAGTTACTTTAATCAGTAACGGGAGTTCTATCTAACCAAATAAAGAACGATTTTGAGCGTTTTCTAACCAAACGAGAGCGTTTATATTTTTATGACTTTCTTAATTTCCGTTCGCCGCAGCTTTTCTGCGTTTCTCCCACTCCTGTCCTTCTTTTTTCAGATCGTAACCTGCAGCAGAAAGATAATTGTTGATCCTTCCTTTGTATTTACCAAACCAGGCATGTTTCTTATCGGAAGATTCAGCATCCATCGCATGCTCACGCGCTTCGGTAAGCCAGCTTAAGATTTGTTTTTTTTGCTCGTCATTCAACGTTAAGATCTGTTCCTGGTAAGCTTTATAAGTAATTGGTAATACGCTATAAGTCATTCCGTTTTTTACCTGATCTACTTGCTCTTCTGTTAACTGAGATGACAATTTAGAAAGATACTTTTTATGTAGTTTGGCCAATTTAGCATCCGTCTTCGCAGCTTCTTCAGTTTTTGCTGCTTCTAATGCGGCTTTATTATCAGCATTAGCGACTTTAATAGCCTTTATATTTGCATCACGTTCAGCGTAAATATCATTCAGGTTGCTATATTGGTCACGGATAATGCTACTAACCTTTCCTTTTTTTGAAGCATCATTAATGTTAAGGACCGCCGCAATCTTATCAGCACGCTGAGTAATCATCTTTACATAAGCCTCTTTTTGGTTCTCAACGGTCTCAGCGTTCTTCGGAACAGTATTATTCTGCGCGAATACACCTGCAACACCTGAGAGCATTAAAGAAAGTAATAAGTAAACACGTTTCATAATTTATCGATTTGGTTAGTATTGTATTAAAATTTCATTAAGCTTTAAGCTTGACATTAGCACAGCGTTTGCATAGCGAAGATGTGCAGCAATCCTGATTTGCTAACAGCCTTAAGTCTGCACTAAAAACTAATAAATTTTCCCTGTTTACCCGCCGTTTCATGATTCATTAATAAACAAATTATTCATATAAAAATAATCTGTCGGTTTATAATTTGGTTATTTACTGCTATGCTTAATACAAAACTCAACAATACTGTCTATCATTTACTGAAACTTATTAGCAAATTAATGTAGGATATTATCACTAAATACCCTAACTTTAGTCACTTTGTATACATTATTTGCTAAATCAACGTTTACAATAATTAAATATAAATATAATATTCAAATATAAAAATAAAAATGAAGCCTCATTTCCATAAAATTCCTGGGACGCTCCAAAGTTCGTTTAGTATTCGTCATGACATTAAACCCGATTTCGGAAATATCTGGCATTACCACCCGGAGCTTGAACTTCACTACACCATCAAGGGTGAAGGTGTCCGTTTTATAGGCGATAACATTAGCAATTTTACGCCCGGCGAAATGGTGCTTCTCGGAGAAAACCTTCCGCATACCTGGCGATGTAAGGATGAATATTTTCAAAATAATCCAGATCTGAACGTAGAGGCTATGGTTATCCAGTTCCTGCCCGACTGCTTAGGAAAATATTTACTGAACCTCCCCGAGGCGTACCTCATACCAAAGTTGTTTGAAAAGGCCAAAAGTGGGATGGTTATTAACGGCAAGGCCAAAGATAAACTGGCCGAATTGATGAGGTCATCTATTGAAGCCACTAACCTGGACCGCATCATTATCCTGCTCAGTATTTTAAAGACCCTGGCGGAGACAGATGAGTATGAGACTGTAGTAACCGGAAAAAATACCTTTTACCAAAGTAATGAGTCGGAAACGGCCCGGATCAACAAGATCTGCAACTACACCATGACCAATTATAAAAACGACATTACGCTTGAGGAAGTCGCTTCTTTGAGTAACCTGAGTATCACTTCTTTTTGCAGGTATTTTAAGCTGATGACCAAGAAGACGTATTATGATTTCCTGATCGAAATACGGGTAAGTCATGCCTGTCGCTTTCTAATTGAAAATAAACTGCCTACAGAAATGATCTGCTTTGATTGCGGTTTTAATAATGTGTCTAACTTTTACAGACACTTTAAAAAAGTAACAGGCATGACCCCATTAGATTATAAACGAAAGTATTTAAATGAGTAAATCATTGGAATAGAGGATCAATTGTAAACTATTGTACATCAAGGCCATCAACACTTAAGCCTTCGGTATCTTCAGCAATTAGCCGCACCCGATAGGTACCTGCATTGATCATCGTACCTGTATTGGTGTTAAAATAATTCCATTTACCTTTCTTGGTGGCGGTAAACGTTACAGCCTCTGCCGGTTTTAACACGGTTCCATCGAGTGTTAAAACTTCTACTTTTCCCTTTAAAGAACGTTCAAATGGATTATGGTATTTTATGGTAAGCGAATAGGTATCAGCAACGCCAACAGTCATACGCCATTCCAATACATCACCTGATGCTTTTTTGAAGGTTACCCGTTCCTTCCCCATCAGCTCTTCTTTTACCAAACCACTTCCTATCAGATTTCCATCCGTAGCTTTGTACGTAGCTATGGTTTTTAAGTCGTAGGCCGGTTGCATACTGGTCTTTGGCAATACGGCGATCGTATACATGTTCAAATTTGCCGGGTTTGCACCGGGCACCACCGTTGCCTCCTTTAAATAGCTTTTCTTATATACATTAAAAGTCTGCCCTTTGCTATTTTTGAGTGTTGTTTTGGTATCCTCATAATCCGACAACCAGCTTAATTTACCATTTGTCCCAGCATCGACCGCAACATATACATCCGCATCCGCGGTAACTTTAAATTGTTCCGCAACGGTTCCCTTACTTTTTGTTTGTATCCATTCTGCGCCATACAGCGCAGATGGTAAAGCAGTAAAATAAACCTGTTCATCAATATATTGCTGATCGCCCAGATCCATCCAGGTTAAAGGTTTCAGATTATGCGCTTCGTTTATTATTGAAATACTTTCTTTTGCCGGTACTATATTTTTATTAGCTGAAGCGATAGCAATACCAGAAATCAGCGCCTGCCCAGATTTCACCTCAGGGAAAGAAATAACAAGCACTCCCCCTTTAACCTGTGCTTTTACAGTTTTCTTTAAAGCCGCATCATGCCCGGCTTCTGCCCATATATCTACATTTTTTAATACCCTTTGTCCATTCACGGCAACATCAAACAAGCGCATTCCAGTGGCATCCATTCCGCCGCCTGTGCCCAGCCAGGGTTCCACAAAATAAAGTTCTACAAGATATTCACCGTCCGGTACCGGAAAATGATAAGTCAACTGATCACGCCCGTACCTGAAAGTCTGGAACAACTTCCAGTCTGCCGTTCCTTTTATCGGATCGAACGTACGGCGCTGACTTGCAAAAAAGGCCGGCATACCCGGAAAATTATTGGTCCATGATTGCGACCCGAAACCGCCAGGAGTTAGTTTTCTATCAGCAGACCACAACTGACCATTCTGGTCTTTATATTCCGGTCCTCCACAGTTTACACGGTATACATAATTATAACCAGGGGTAACAGCAGTGATATTTTTAGCATCCTTATTAAAGTCGTTAAAATGAGGTGCCTGTGGTAAATTATTTAGCACAATATAATCTTTAGCCACGGCTTTTCCGTTTACATACCCTATGGCATACAGTACATTATATTGAATATTTACGTTATCCCATTGGAAATGCGTACCGGTACTGCCACGTTTTCTTCTTCCTAATGAAGCTGAATTGATGTCGTTAAAAAGTTCCACTTCATCACAATTGGAATATATGGTAATGCTATCCTTTTTACCTGTTGTAAGCCACCTTTCGGGCCAGGTATGCGAAACAATATAAACCATAGGTTCTGTTGTTTTTGGCGCGTAATTAGCCCTAAACATATAAAAAACATCCAGAGGCTCTTCCCATGGTGTAAACATGCCTTTGTAATTAATAGGGCCTACACGGTCCAGTTCCCTTAAACCTTCGCCACCTTGCACCCTTCCAGGATTATCATGGGAACTATACAGCCAAAAATAATGCCCTGCAGTTTTATCTTTAACAGATTCTGCCAGTCGCACCTTCGTTTCCATCAGCTGCGTCATGTTATTTTCACTATAAGCTCCTTTCTGGTTAAAGGGACCTTCAGTGTGTAGGTCTAAGGTTCGCCAGGCACCATATTCGCCGATTAATACCTGTCTCTGTATGTCTTCAGCATAAGTTAATGGATCGCCACCATATGTACCCGTCCAATTTTGTGGTACATCCCAGTCCGTCCCTTTCCCGCCATTACACGTAGTAACCTTTCTTTGTGAAGAAGCTGTTGGATCTAGTTTACGGATCAATTCTGTGCATTCACGGGCAAAATCTTCGGGTAAAGTACTCTCATTCTCTAATCCCCATAATACTACCGAGGGGCTATTACGCCTTTCCTTCACCCAATCGGTCAGCAAAGCTTTAAAATTCTTTCTGAATTCAGGGGTATCGTACCAGATATGTGCGGCCATTTGTGTCCAGGATAATATCCCAAGCTTATCCCAATACTCCTGGTATAATAGGTTGTGCGGTTGATGCGCATCGCGAAAGGAATTAAAACCTGCAGCTTTAATCTGCATTACACGAGAGCGGACCTGCTCAGGACTAAAAGCATGGCTTTGACCAATCAAATGTTCATATTCGGCTACACCGTTAATAAATACAGGTTTGCCATTCAGCAGAAACCGCTTATTATCTTTCGGGTTTTCTCCTATTGGCCAGCTGATCCAGCGGATACCATAAGGGGTATTCAGCTGGTCTATGGCTTTCCCATTCTCGATAATAGTTGTCCTCAGTGTATATAAATATGGGTTTTCCAAAGACCAAAGCCTGGGATTTAGAATCTCATTATCCTTTTGTGTAAAAGTGAATGTCGTTCTTCCGGACAGTTTAGCTGAGCGGCTAAATTCTCCAACCTTTTGACCTCTCTGATCTAAAAGTGTATTTACGACGGTAATATTTTTCGGCTTAAGGCTGTAATTTTTTAATGTAGTTTCAAAACTCAATGATGCTGATTTTTCAGAAACCTTGTCATCGTTCCAGATGTGTACGCCAAAAGGTTCAACCCTTAAATCACCGGTTATCACCAAATGTACAGGCCTAAAAATACCCATTGGCTGTGAACCTTCAGAAAAGCCACGTTCTGTAGAACAGCCCCCATCTACCCAGGGTAAATCCTGAATATTTGCGGGATGGTCTGCACGCACCGCTAACAGGTTGGACTGGTTATTTAATTTGATAAAATCAGTAACATCGAGGGTAAAAGTAGTACGTCCGCCCGCATGATAACCAACCTTTTTCCCGTTCAGCCAGATGGTAGCATAAGAACCTACCCCCTCAAAATAAAGGAAGAAACGTCTTCCTGCTTTTTGCGCAGCTGCTTTAAAGGATTTACGGTACCAGGCATAGCCATGTCTATTGCCATGCAACATTCTGCGGTATCCTTCATACTGGTCCCAATTATGCGGAACATTTACCCTTTTCCAGGCTTTATCATTAAAGCCATCCTGTTCAAAACCCTTATAGGCATTGATGTTCGTGTCGTCGGCTATACTTTGCCAGCCTTCATTTAATGTGATGTTTTTGCGTAATCCTGTTTGTGTAAACCCCGTACTCGTTAAAAAAAGGCCTATCAGAAAAGCTATAACTTTTCTTTTACTCATAATCTCTCCAAATCTCCGTTCAATTTATATATTTCGCCTTTTTGAGTGGCGATACTCGTAATCTTATTTCCATAACGCAATAAACAAACACCTCCTGCTTTTGAGGAAATCTCTAGTGTTGTTAAAACGCCATTGCTCCATTTAAAGCTAAGTTCAAAACCTCCTCTTGCCAACATCCCTTTCACTTCCCCTTCCGGCAGATCTGCCGGTAAAGCGGGTAATACCTCGACAAACTGGGTATGACTTTGTAAAAGCATTTCGCCAATACCCGAAGCACCACCAAAATTACCATCAATCTGAAACGGTGGGTGTGCATCAAACAAGTTAACATAAGCCCCTCCACCTTTAGCAGCCGGACTAACTAACATTTTTATCATTTTCATGGCATGATCGCCATCTTTAAATCTTGCCCAGAAGTTAATTTTCCAGGCCAAACTCCAGCCGGTACCTTCGTCACCTCTATAAATCAGCGATTGCCGGGCAGCCTTCATCATATCCTGAGTATCCCAGGTAATGTCGTTTCCGGGATGTACGCCCCATAAATGAGATACATGGCGGTGCTTATTAGTGGTATCATCTTTATCTTCCAGCCATTCCTGTAGCTGACCATATTTACCAATCTGATTTGGTGCCAGCAAGGTAAGTTTCTGTTGTAATGTATTTTTAAATTCTGCATCTACCCCCAGTAATTCTGTGGCTGCAATGCAGTTTTTAAACAGGGTGCGAATAATCTGATGGTCCATCGTTGGGCCTGCTACCAATCCCCCATTTTCAGGAGAGTTAGATGGGGTACTGATCAACCAGCCTGTCTTAGGATCTTTAATCAAAAAATCGACGAAGAAAACCGCAGCTTGCTTCATAATAGGGTAAGCTTCATTTCTAAGGAACAGACGGTCTTGTGTAAACTGGTAATGCTCCCATAAATGTTGACTCAACCAGCCAGCACCGGATACCCAAATACCGTGATTTGACGCATTTATAGGCGCAGTTCCGTTCCATAAATCTGTATTGTGATGTAAAACCCATCCGTTGGCATTGTAATGAACTTTGGCTGTTACTGCTCCGTTTTTTGATAAAGCGTTTATCTTTTTAAACAAGGGTTCGTTCATTGGTAGCAGGTTCAATGTCCCTGTAGGCCAATAATTCATTTCAATGTTAATATTTGTAGTATACTTGCTCCCCCATGGTGGAGTAAGCTGGTCATTCCATATGCCCTGTAAATTTGCAGGTTGTGTTCCCGGCCTTGAACTTGAAATCAGCAGGTATCGTCCATACTGCATAAATAAAGCTGCGAAAGACGCATCCCTGGAGCCGGCAAATTTATCTATACGCTCATCCGTTGGCAGCTCTTCATTTTCTCCCTTTCCAAAATTAACTGTAAAGGTGTTGTAATACTTCTGGTATTCTTTTACATGTGCCGCTTTAACCTGCGCATATGTTTTACCTTGTAAACCCGCAATGGCTTTTAAACAGGCAGCGGCAGGGTTCCCTGTTACATTTTTGTCGTTAATGAAGTTAGTGCCAGCAGTAAGGTAAAGTGTTACATCATCGGCATTGCTGATACTTAGTTTACCCTGGCTAACCAGCAGCTTCCCCCTGGTAATTACAGCTTTAAGCTGGCTTTCTCCCTTTAAGGCCCCTCCTCTTACTTTTACGCTAATGGACAGTGTACTTTCGTTTATTTTTTTAACGACTGCATTTTTATGAGGACTAGACAAGAGTGCATCCAGGCTAATACTACCTTTTTTATCCGCGGTTAAGCGGACCACAACTGCCTGATTAGGCTGACTGACGAAATATTCGCGCAGGTAATTTACTCCATTTAAGGTATAAGCAGTACTGGTAACCGCGGTACTTAAATCTAGTTTACGTTTATAGTTTGTAACTGCATCCGAAGCGTTTTTAAAGTTCAGGAATAAATCGCCAAACGGCTGATAACTGGCCTGAAACTGCGATACAACAGGTGGCTCATCATTTTGTATCTTATATTTCCATTCCTTGACCAGGGATACCCCGGCACTTGATTCCCCGCCTTCGGGATAAACAGAAATTGCACGACTGGTATCTTTATAGCCTGCTATTCCGCCTTTATCAAAGTAATTCAATACCTGCACCGCAATGGTATTTTTCCCTTTCTTTAGCAGTTTAGCCGGTATAGTATATTTTCTCGGGGATGTACCATCTGTATTGCCCACAAGTGTTCCATTAACATAAGTAAAGTCCTGATCTCTAATCCGGTTCAAATCAAGCACCAGGTTTTTTCCGGCCCAGTTTTCAGGGACGTCGAAAGTTGTACGCAACCATACTGCCCCATCAAAATCCTTTAGCCCTACGGCTTCCCAACCTTCATAACTCGGAACGGAAATGGTTTTCCATAGTTTATCGTCATAATTTTCTTCTGCAGGATTACCCTGCATACCCTTCCGGGCTTTCATATCAGCAACCCACTTTTCTCTGTCGCCAGCACCACTTTGCGTACCCATAAACTTTTCAGCGGCCAGCTTTTCCGCTTCCGCCTGTTTTCCCTCAAAAAGTAGCTTTCTGATCTCGGCAAGGTAGGTTGCAGCTCCCTTATGGTTGTAATCTCTCGGTCCACCCGTCCACAATGTCTCTTCATTAAACTGTATACGATCTTTTTCAACACCTGCAAATACCATGGCACCAATACGTCCGTTACCAATTGGCAACGCATCTGTCCATTTTTCAGCAGGTTTATTGTACCAAAGCTGGTAAGCAGGTTGCTGGGCAGCAACATCTGTGACGATCAGACAGGCGATGAACGCAGTGTTCATACAGGTTAAAAAACTCGTGAATTTCATGTCGATACAAATTAAATTACTTAATTGGATCTCCTGAGATAACGCGCACTTCTTCTGTAACTTTCCCTTCTGTTACAACCGGAGTTTTAGTATGTTTAAAGTTATTGTTTCCTAGCGATATATTTTTAGTTTTTTCTCCACTTATTTTTAAATAGGTCTCGGTTCCGGCAACAGGGAATGCATTATAAATAAAACCATCATTTACGTCCTTCAGATCAATTACAGGCACATTCTTAAGCGGCGTGTAACTCTTCAAACCATTAATAGTTAACGAATTAACATTTTCAACCTTAAGGGAAGGACCTATTTCTGTATTAACTTGTACGTTATGAAACTCTATCCGGTCAGAATTATGAATATCGAAGCCCGTTTTTGCATCCATATTGATATCGTTAAATGTGATATTTTCAATAGGCATTTCTTCCAGACCGTTTAAATAAGCGGCTTGGTTTACCTGTCCCGTTATGTTGCTAAAATGGATGTTTCTAAACCTCGGCGTACGTTCGGAAACGGGCTCAATGGCAGTCTTCGCATATTGCAGGTCCAGCACGATGGCTTGCTCTTTTATGTTTTTCATGATGATGTTATCCACCCTGATTTCTTCTACCACACCTCCCCTACCACGTGCAGATTTGATACGGATCCCACGGTCCGTTCCATCGAAAACACAGTTAGAAATGGTAATTTTCCGTACATCACCCGACATTTCACTACCGATCACAACACCGCCGTGTCCGGATAGCATCGTGCAGTTGGTAATGGTATAATTTTCAGCCGGAACGGCCATTTTTCTTCCTGGCGCGTCCTTACCCGATTTAATAGTGATACAATCATCGCCAACGCTGATGTGGCAATCGGAAATATGCACATTGCTGCAAGACTCGGGATTAATCCCATCTGTATTAGGTGCAAAAGAAGCTGGATTTGTAATGGTTACCGCATGTATGGTTACGTTTTCGCAAAACTCAGGATTAACAGTCCAGAAAGGCGAATTACGAATGGTAATTCCTTCTATCAGTACATTTTTACAATACATGGGCTGTATAAACGGTGGGCGCAGGAAACCACGTGTCATTTGTTTCGGTTCATCGGGCAAAACAATATCCTTGTTCAGCTCGTCAAACATATACTGCCATTTAGAACGTGGCTGTTCCTTTTTGTATCCTTCCACAAAGTCCCACCACTTTTTACCGTGCCCGTCTATAATCCCCCTACCCTTAATGGCAATATTCTCTGCTTTATAGGCATAAAACAACGGAGAAAAACTGGTAACATCTACCCCCTCATAGCGACTTTTAACCATAGGCAGGTAATCATCAAAATTATCACTAAAATGAAGTTCCGCACCGGCATCAATAAAAATGGTAATGTTACTTTTTAAATGTATTGATCCTGTTAAATATTTTCCCGCCGGAAAATAAACAGTACCCCCACCAGCTTTTGATGCCGCATCGATGGCTTTTTTAATCGCCTGTGTAGCCAGTTTACTACTGTCATTTTTGGCGCCGTATTTCAGTACGTTATAGTACGACTGCCCATTTGCATTAAATAACATCGCACAACAACATATCATAAAAAAGCTGAAAAACCGGACAAGAAAATATGGACTGTAGAACTTCATTTGGGCTATATTAATTTGTATTTAGGTTAAAATGCTATTATTTGAGTTGAATAACTGCGGGTTTTAAGTTTGCGGCATTATAGATAATTTTTCCGTTGGCATACACCTGCAGGCCTTTCCCCTTACCATATTTTTTACCTGTTTTATCCCAAAGTACTTTAAGGGTTTTTCCGTGATAAGAAATATTATCCAGTGTAAACCAGTCCCACTGTCCTTCAGGGATCAATGGATAAAAACCTACGGTATGATCAGCTTTTGGCTTGATTCCAATCAAGTCGTTAATAATCAGATCGCAAAAAGTAGAGTGGTTATAAAAACTACTTCTTGGATTATCACCTTTTAACCATTCACCGTTTTTTTCATCCTGATATTCACCAAGGTAGGGTTTCCCATTCTTTTGATGTGAAACAGCATACTTACGCAACTCATCATAAAACACCTTTGGTGTCATTTTACCATGATTCTTATAATTGGTCAGTAAATTCGCCAGCCCCTTTAAAGTTTGTGAGCTGGCAAAAGGCCATAAAGCTCCGTCCCATTCACAACTATGTCCGGTCCCCCTGGTCCTGAAAGTCGGCTCTCTTCTTTCGGCAGTTGTTAATCCCCATGGCGCATTGAACCCTGCTGTGTCCAATAATTGGTCCCATGCTTTAGCATACACCGCCTGATCGGCCGGCAGGTTAAAGTCCCATGGCACAAAACCTATCGCCTCGCGGGCAACGGCAAACTTACCATTTGGGTGCTTTGTCTTAAAAAAGTTTCCTTTATGGTCCCAAAGACTATCCCGAACCAATTGCTTCAGTTGCGCAGCCTTTAGGTTATATTTCTGCACCAATGCTTTATCACCGGTAATACCTGCGATATTCGCCAGGGCAATGGCATTTCCATACATATAACTGCTAATGGTAGGCCTCCGGTTTTCATCTTTTCTCGAGCCACTTACAGATTCTTCCATGCCGTCTTTTACATCAAACTGCCAGAACAAACCGCCGTTTAACTGTCTTTCTTTTTCCCATTTACCATAATCCATATCCAGTGCCGGCAATATGCGTTTTAAATGTTCCGCATCAGGCGTTACCAGGTAATTCTGATAAACAGCATCATCTATCCAACTACTAAACTGGTGGAAACGCGGCCTACTCTGCCCAACATCAGCATGATACAACCAGAAATCAATATATTCCTTTAAATATTCTGTATTTTTAAGCCATCGGCCTTCGTAGATATGGTGCCCTGCAGCACAGCTGATAGAATTATACTTCCCGGCGTGTTTCACCGGCTCAATAAACTCCGTAAAAATAAATCCTTCAGGTGTTTTTACCAGGTGCTTGCGAAACGACCACCAGCGATAATAATAATTCTTTTCCAACACTTCATCAGGGCAATCCAGCAGCGGCACATTTTGTGCAAGCCAATCGAAAGAAGCAGCGTTGGGTACAAAGTTTTTTACAGCTTCTGTATCTATGGAATTAAAATATTTCACATATTTTTTGAGTTTTGCAGTTCCAGGAACCTTTTGTGCAAACACACCTGTTCCTACTAAGAGAAACAGTATAACGGCTTTAAATTCTTTTATATTCATCATTATTCAAACAACCAGTCAATATCTTTTCCTTTACCATCCAGGCCTGCGTTATAGATACGCATTTCCTGTCCCTCATTAATAAAACCCAGGACCATACAGGCCCCTTTTCCTAAAGTTAATGTATTTGTACCGGCTTCAAACGAATACGCATGTACGTTAACCGGAGGATATCCATCCAAAACCAGTGCATTGGAAATCTTTATTTCCGACTGCCCGTAATTATTTGCGCTGGCATCGGTCTCCAGTTCAGGGGCAGCCAGGTAACCAGGTCCTTTCTTATTGAAAAAGCCGACCAACACCTTTACCGGTACCGTATTACTAAATTTAATTGTGGTACCTGATTTTACCTGCTGTGCTTTGGTCAGCTTTAGCCCTTTGAGGCCAATCAATTGCTCCGTTACTTCTTTTACCTTAACGATAGAATCTGTAAATACCTCAGCATGTTTATTGACCACATAACTTTCATTGCCCGAAAGTATTTTTACCGTCGCATTTTTAAAAGGCAGAACCGACTTTGATTTATCCGGACCAGCGGATTTTAAGGAGTCAATGCTCCTTTTAAAGTGGTTTAACTCTTTTGTAAATACCGGCAACATTTCTTTCCAGTGGATAAAAGTCTTGTCAATGCCCCGCATTGGTATTTTACGTTGTTTGGTTTGCATGCTATTCGCGTACAGATAATCGTTTTGCGTTAGCTTGACCAGGTCCGCATAATGGTCAACACTCTTTTCAAGAAATGGCAACGCTTTTTCCAGGTCTGTTACATCGTTCGAATATTTATAGCGCAAAACCCATAACGCAGACTTCACCTTTTCCGCATAAAAATTCGCCATCGCATCGTAGCAGTACATATCATTTTTAAGTCTTCTGAATTCAGCTGTATCTTTAGTAATTGTTGGTGCTGCCTCATTTATAGACGCCAATGCTTTTTTACCATGTTCTACAACCTCTTTGGCTATTTGAACGGGTGTCTCACCGATGTGCCCCTGTTTTTTCCATTCCTTCTCTGCATACTCAATAATCATCTCACCTTCAGGTGCCTCCGATTCATACATTAAAGTAAATAAACCGTACCGGTAAGGGTTAATCAATTGGGTCATCAGCATTCCTAGCGTTAGGGTCTGCCTGTTTCCATCTGTAATCCCATAGCGGCGTAAAAGCTTTGGAGAGATCTCTCCCGATTCTTCGTAGGCATTCAGAATGGCCTTTCCTCCATTTTCATCCGTTCCGTATTTAGCAGCCAGCTCTTGTCCCCAGTAATTGATTTCCTCATTTCTATTCCTTTCAGAATTCCAGGCATACCTGCCCCATTCCTTATACCAAATCCAATCCCTATCTACCTGTAACTGTCTTTCAGTAATTTTATCTGCGGTATACGGCCAGTCCCAATAACCTGATTGCGGGTATAGGTGTAATCCTTTGGCACCATATATTTTATTCATTGCCTGTACAGATTTCTGAATAAAATCTGCCGATCCATAACGGAACGGTTCCAGATTAGCCAGGATATGCACATTAGCGATATGTACAGGGGCTATGGCACTTAATTTTCGGTGCAGTTCTGCCCAACTTCCTCTTGGCGTATAAGTAGTTAAAGCTTCACCGTTAAACTTGTTTTCGGTATATAGGTTTTTGTAAAGTGGCAATGAAGCAGCCATTACACTTGGTGCATCTGTATCATGTGCCCGCAGCACAATTGGAGGTTCATTTTTTATACCCGCAGATTTTAACCCATCTTTTACACCGGGAATTATAGTTTTTGTGAACCAGTCGATATCATCCTGCCCTACGCCTTCCATTGCCTCTCCCAAAGCAACCAATAAACCTACGTTAGGGTATTTCTCTACAAAAGCGGCAATTGATTTCCGGGTATAGTCAGCAATAAGCGGAATAATCGGACGGTTCCTATCCTGGGTTTTTAAACCATGTTTTTCGGCAAAGGGTTTAGGTATTAAAATGTTATAAAACATCTGGATCACCCATATACCTCTTTTATCTGCTTCCTGCGTGAGGAACTTAAACATTTCCTCATTTTTCTTAAAGGTTGCGTCATCAACCTCTACGGCATAGGGGTAATCTTTTAATCGTACTAAAGACGAGAAAGGATGACCGTTCCACAAGTATAATGAGTTATAACGGTTCTCTACCATCATATCCAGGTAACGGATCCATAACCCCTTATCATAAAACCAGGGGAAACTTTCTGGTGTATAAGGATATTCGTAAACATCTCTTCCAGGCAGGTACTCTGGTTTTTGTAAACCTATACAGGTACCACGCAATACCATTTCGGGTTGATCGGTAAGGGAAATATTTTCGGAAAGCTTACCCTTTGACTTTATTTCACCGGCAAGCTCCATACAACCATAAAGCGTCCCAGAATGATCTGCTCCTGTTATGACTAAAATTTTGTTTGGGGTATAACTTATAGTAAAACCTTCTTTACCTGGCTCTTTGGATGTTTGAGCTACAGATAATCCCGTCAATAACCGGTCGCCCTTCGTTGCGATTATAATGAGTTCATTTCCAGCTGGGATTTGATCCTTTTGTACAATCTTAACATCATAACCTATTAATGTTAAAGATTTTAGTAATTTCTCTGCACCAAATTTAACTCTGGGATTGCTTTGAACCGGAATAACAATCGTTCTTTTGTTTTTTTTAACAAAATCTGTAGCTTTTGATTCAGCGACGCCAACCAATAGCAGATATATGAAAATAAAGACGGGGATTTTTCTCATTTATACAGGATTTCAGGAGGTCTGAAGCAAAAATAAGACTCAGACTATATTTGGTTTAATGTGCGAATTTCAAATATAGCGACCACCCTAACGGCTTTACTGTATCATTTCCCCAAAATCATGTAGGATATTACCATCGGTATCTTAATGCTGTAAAAAAGCTGTTATATTAGGTCAAACGCCCCGGCATACGGACAAATCCCATAGTATGAAATATAGATGAAGGATAAAAAATGCCACAATAAAAAATCCTGGAAGCAAAATGCAACCAGGATTTTTATTTTTAAAAGTATGGTTACTTATGATTTGGTTTTAGACATTTTTTCTGCCATAACCAAGGCATTATAAGCATTTACAATACCTCCGGTCCTACACAATTCTGTCATTGCAACCTTTTTGCCGCCCGATTTAGGTTTTGTTACCGGGAAATCAATTTTAGTAACAGATTGTTCAATGATATATTTAATCTGTTTTGCAGTCAGATCAGGATAATAACTTTTGATTAAAGCAGCAATTCCGGCAACCACAGGTGTAGCCATACTTGTTCCGGAAAGCGGACTGTATTTATTTTCAGGTAAGGTGGCATAGATCGCTACGCCCGGTGCAAATACATCTACGGTCTGGTCACCGTAATTGCTAAACGAAGCAATTAATCCTGCCTCTGTAGATCCACTGGCACCAACTGTAATCATATTAGCAGCCCTGCCACTCCCTTTCATATGGAAAGGGCTTGGGTAATGTGGTAAGCTATCGATATCAGTTCCTTCATTTCCTGCGGCATTGATCAGCAATACACCTTTCTTTTCAGCATAACGAATGGCATCTTCTACCATTTTACGTTCTGGTGATACGCGTTTTCCGAAACTCATATTGATGATCTGTGCGCCATTATCTACCGCATAACGGATGCCTAACGCTACGTCTTTATCATGCTCATCGCCATTTGGTACCACACGTACGCCCATTAGCTTTACCGCATCGGCGATTCCATCCATCCCTTTTCCATTGCCACGGACCGCACCGATAATTCCGGCCACATGGGTACCATGAAAATAAGGATCGCCCATCAAATTCGCATTCCCATAAAAGCGATCTTTAATGTTGAAATAATCATCCTTTACCTCCTTGCCCCTGTAATCAACAGGAGGAATGCTATCTGCCTTTTTTAACAAGCTTTTACTCAACACCCATGAACGGTAGTGCTGCAGATCTTTCTTTTTAACCTGCTTCTCATTTTCAACATTGGCAAACTGATCTTTATATCTGTAGTAAACACGTTGATACTCTATACTTTCTTTAGTTACCTGCCCTGTTGCACCACCCAGAAAATTCCAACCTTGTGTATCGCCCTTATAACCGTTCCTATCAACATCCACGTTTCCTGGAAGCTCTTTCGGGTTACGCCATAAGTTAGCCTTTAAATCTTCGTGTAAAGTATCTATACCCCCATCAAGTACGCAAACAATTACTGTTGTAGGGGTTTTACCTTTTAACAGCTCACCGTAAGCCTTTACAACGCCTGTACCATATACTTTGTCCGCATCTTTAGACAGCATATGCCAATTTTGTGGTTGCGGTTGCTGCTGTGCAAAGCTTAAAACCGGAACTAACAGTCCCAGTGCTAATGTAAGTCTCTTCATGTTATATTTTATTAGTCGCTGCAACATACATATATTTCCGGAAATTGTTCACATGAACCTATTCAACTCATAACAAAAAGCCTCTTCAGGCAACAAAAAATACTTACGATTATATTTTTATTACCTGAAGAGGCCAATGTATACCTGATAATTCTTAGCGCATTTGATCCGCTTAAATTACATTCCCAATAAACCGTCTTTAACCAGTTGATCAACCAGTACTTTCGGGTAAGTTCTCACAAAATTATCGATTGAACCTGGATTAACCGTTTCCGATTGTGCTGACCATATAAGTTTATTACCTGTTAAATCGTATAGGTTCGTTTCCATAAAATAGGTACGGTCTGTCACATAGTATCCTGGTTCGTAAAACATGGGGTACCAGTAGTTGTAATAGCTATAGAAACCACCGTACCATCCGTAGCGTGGATAAGGCGCATAGCCCCGGGAACCAGGAACATATCTTGTTTCGCTATTTTTATTGATCATTGATATGGTCAGAATAAAATCTGCGCCTGAATCTTTAATTTGTGTTTGTAAGAGTTTTTCACTCGGTATCTTTTTATAAAATTCCGGGTTAAAATAATCGGTACCTTTTACCGTCTTTATATTTTTCGCTGCAACGAGGTTCGTAAACCCGCTTTCAAGTTCTGTCCTGACTTTCATGTTCTTGGTTAGCGAGGCGATAAAGATTGTTTTACCACTTAGCAATTGTCCTTTAGCAGATGGATCAACCCAGGAACCGGTTATTCTTGATATGGGACTGCAGGACACTATCACCCCACTAACAAGCAGAATGACAGATAACTTAATTAATTTCATAGCTAATGTTTTAGAAGAAAACACGAAAAAGATGAAAATGTTTAACATTTGATCTATAAATTGCGTCATGATCGTAAAAACACATGAAAACAATGCTGTTAAAACAGCTGAAGTTGTATCTGAAGATATATTAATTAATACCCCTGAAGAAGGCCTGCAATTACTTGTGGATCTCTACTACCAGGGGTTCGATAAGATTGTTATCCATGAAAAGAACATTACACCTGATTTTTTTGACCTTAAAACGGGCATCGCAGGAGAAATCCTTCAAAAATTCTCCACTTATCGCATGCAATTAGTCATTACCGGAGAATTCAGCAAATACCCTGGACAAAGCCTTAAAGATTTCATTTACGAAAGCAATAAGGGCAAACAGGTAAACTTTCTAACTTCATTTAATGTATAATAATTACAAGTACACCCTCCGCATCAGTAACACTTCGGTATTCTATTATAGGAGATCAATTAGAATTACCATGTTACTTTGCTTCCTTACAATAGGTAGCTTTGCCCAAAATAAGATCAATATCCTTATTGTTACCGGTGGTCATGGATTTAAGCAGGTTCCTTTTTACCATATGTTTGATTCACTAGCCAACATCACTTACGATAAAGCAGTCCAGCCTAAAGCCAATGAACTCATTGCTTCTGCCACTGTGGATCAATATGACGCGCTTGTTTTTTATGACATGTGTGATACCATCACGCCACAGCAAAAACAGGCTTATATCAAATTATTAAATAAGGGAAAAGCAATGATTTTCTTACATCATTCACTTGTTTCCTATCAAAACTGGGATGAATTTCAACGCATCCTGGGTGGAAAATATTATGAAAAGGCAACCATCATAAATGGAGATACCCTAAAATCCACCTATCAGCATGATGTAGTTATTCCTGTAAAAATTCAGGACTCAAAACATCCTGTTACACTTGGCCTTAAAGATTTCGAAATTTACGATGAAGTATATGGAAATTTTGGTATTCAACCCGGTATCAAACCACTGTTAAGCACTATCCATCCAGGTAGCTCACGTTACATCGCATGGATTAACCCATATGGAAACAGCAAAGTGCTTTTTATACAGTTGGGGCACGGCCCTGAGGCTTTTGCCAACCCCAATTACAGGAAGCTACTGCAACAGGGAATTGAATGGTCTGTATTACAGCACAAAAAGAAGTAGAAGATAACAGGAATTACCCTTCATTCCCTCCCAACAGTTTTTTTAAACTAATTGTCTTGTTATTAATCATAGGCTTTGCGTAATATGCCAGGAAAAGGATGTAAGCAAGTGTAACATACAAGAACATCAACGCATACCGTAAACCTATAGCATCGCCCAATGAACCTATGATCAAGGGCACCAATGCCCCGCCAAAAATACCAGAACACAAAATACCCGAAAACGAACCATGATGCTGTGCGACCGAATTTAACGCCAGGGAAAAAATAATAGAAAACATCACAGAAATAAAAAAGCCTGCCGCGGGAAAAGCGTATAATGCCATATCCTTATCGCCAAACAAAGCTATGGAAACCACAGCGATCGAAACCAGTGTAGCCAGTTTCAGGATCAGCTTTGAATCCCATAACTTCAATAATACCAGGCCAAGTAAGCAGCCCAATGACATCAATCCCCAAAACCAGGCTACAGCCTGCGCTCCTTCTTTATTGGGGTCTACACCATGATAACTTCTTAAAAATTCAGACATCCAGTTGGCCAATGACTGTTCTGTACCAACATAAGCAACTATTCCGACAAAAAACAACAGTACATTCTTGTTTTTAAGCAAACCAAGATAAACTGCCGCCGCACCGGATTTTTCATCATCATTGAGTTCTACTTTTGGCATCCTGATAAAAGAAAGCAGCAATAGAATCAGCAGAAAAATAAAGCTAAACAACCAGTACAAAGCTGTCCAGGATAGATTATCCTTTACAAGGCCCGCCAATATTCCAATCAGGGGATTCTCTACGGGATTGGCAGAAAGTGCAGATAAAAGATAAGAAAATACAAAAGGGCTGATAAAAGAAGCCAGGCCAAACACCAATTGCCCCAGCACAGAAAAGAAAGCAAAATTCTCTTCACCACCTGCAGTTCGCATTAGCGGGTTAATGATCACCTGTAACATCGCCATTCCTATCCCTATGACAAACAATGATCCCAATGCGACACCATATTGTGGGTACAAACCAAAAGCTGTTGCCCCAATAAAATTTAGCGTAAAAGCGATCAGCATAGATTTCTTTTCTCCAATCCGTTCAATCATGATCCCTGATGGAATAGACATAATCCCATAGGCCAGGAAGAATGAAAAAGGCAAAAATGCCGCCATAGTAAGACTCAGTTTGTAGGTCTGAATAATGATGGGCATCAATGGGCCAAGAATATTCGTCACAAAGGAGATGACAAACCAGATCAATAGAATAACACCAACCAGAAAATTATTACGCTGCATATAAATTCGTTTAAAGGGTTAAAATTTAGAAAACACACGAGCTGCGCAGCCCAGTAAACCAGCCTGGTTCCCTAGTTTGGCAGCCACTATATCTGTATACTGTACCGTTCCGGGCATTGCCTTTTTCATAACCCTTGAGCTGATCTCATCGATATAAAACTGACCAGCTTCACTAATCCCACCGCCAAGCACAACCTTCTGCGGACTAAATATATTCACCAGACTGGCAATACCTGTGGCCATATAATCGAAATGATTTAACATGGCCTGAATTGCCTTAGGTTCCTTGGCTATATAGTTGTCAACAATCATTTTACCGGTAATACCTTCGATATCTGCACCATGAAGCCCGGCATACTCTTGAATCAGCGCAGTTACAGAAGCATAGGCTTCAAAACAGCCTGAAGCCCCACACGAACACTTAATACCATTGTGTTTAACCGTGATATGCCCTAATTCAGTACCCCGGTTTTTATATCCACCATAAAGCTTCCCGTCAACGATCAATCCCCCTCCAATTCCAGTGCCTACGGTAATGAAAACTACATCCGTACAATTAACTGCCGCACCGTAAATCAGCTCGCCCCAGCCCATCATATTGGCGTCGTTATCAATCACTACATTTAAACTGGTAGAACCAGAAATGATTTTCCCCAGATCCAGATTCTCAAAACCAGGTAAGTTATCCGCACCTCCGATCACGATATTCTGGTCCACAATACCGGGAAACCCAATACCAATACCAGTTACTTTTTCAGGTGCCTGTGCAATGCATTTGCGAATGGCCGCATGAATCAATGCGATAACCTCTCCCTCTGTTAAGATATTGTTCAAAGGAAATAAAAAGGAATAAATTACTTTTCCTGTGTTGTCTGCCAATCCACATTTTAGGGATGAACCACCAACATCAATTCCGATAGCGTACGATTGTGCCAATTTTTCTTAGATTTTAATAACCGAAAGTACCTTAACCATGTCTCATACCCTTTCAATCATGTCCTTAATGATTTTGATTTTGTGCTAAAAAACAATTAATTACCTTCTGCATCTTTCTTCGCAAGATATTCTGTAGGCATGCAATCGTAATATTGTTTAAACGCCGTCGAAAAATAAGAAGGTGAGTTAAAACCAGACATATAAGCGACCTGGGCAATAGTATATTGTCTGGATTCCATAAATTCAACTGCTTTTTTAAATCGGATCCGTTTGATAAAATCCGTTGCCGATTCTCCTGTGATAGCTTTCAGTTTCAAATACAGATTGGAACGGCTCATACCTATCTCACGACTAAATTTATCGACTGAAAAATCAGTTTCAGGAATATGCAGTTCTATGATCGCAATCGCCTTTCTTAAAAAATCCTCATCCAATGTGTTAAAGGCAATATTTTCAGGAATAATCTCTTTCGAACTCGAATAATACTCTTTCAACCTTTTACGCGAGCGACTGATATTTTGCAGTTTTGCTTCTAAGAGTGTTATAGAAAAAGGCTTGGTAACATAATCATCGGCACCAACCTCTAACCCCTTAATCTGATGATCGGTTTCATTTTTGGCCGTTAACAATATCACAGGAATGTGGCAGGTCTGTATGTTCTGTTTTATTTTTTTACAGAAATGTATCCCGTCCATTTCGGGCATCATCACATCACAGATGATCAGGTCCACCTGTTCTTCTTCCAGCAAGGTAAGTGCTTCTTTCCCATCATAAGCAATACTGACCTGGTAAATGTTACTGAAATAGTTTTTCAGGTAACCGACAATTTCCGGGTTATCATCTACTACCAGCAATTTTTCCTTTTCCTGCCCCTCAGTAGTTGCCTCCATACCGGTATCTTCTTCCTTCTCTACCGCACTTTGCTCCAAATCATTTTCGATAGAGAGCTGATAGCGCGGACTTTCAGTATGCTCGTCGGAGTCATACCGTTCATCCGATAATGGGATCACAACAGTGAATATACTGCCTTTTCCCGGCGTGCTCTCAACAGTAATCGTACCGTGGTGCAATTCGATCAAACGCTTTGTGAAAGCAAGGCCAACACCCGAGCCCAGGTTCATCTCCTGCCCGTTTACCTGGTAAAACCGGTCGAAGATCCTCTCCTGGTGCTGCACATCGATTCCAATCCCCGTATCACTTACTTTTATTACGGCATCATTGTTTTTCCTTGCCAATTCAACTGTTATAATACCGCCATTCGCCGTATATTTAAACGCATTAGACAATAGGTTTAACAAAATCTTCTCCACAGCATCTTTGTCGAAATAGAAAGGAAGCCTCGCCTCGGTAGAACTGAAAGTATATTTGATGTTGTTTTTCTCTGAAAGGGCGATGAATGAGTTGTAAGCTTCGTGAATAAAACTAACCATATCAGCCTTTCCTACCACAAGTTTTTTAGTACCCAGCTCTGTTTTCTTAAATTCGAAAAGCTGATCAACCAGGTGATAAAGCCGCTTTGCATTCAGCAACATCAGCTCATGGTGTTTTCTTAATGCCTTATCGGCAACTGGCTTGCTCATAATCTCTTCAAGCGGCGCCAGTATCAAAGTTAAGGGGGTACGGAATTCATGTGAAACATTGGTAAAAAAATCCATCTTCATCTGATTGATATAATTTACTTTCTCGCGTTCCATCCGCTCCATTTTCAACTGGTGCAGTGTCCTTATCCGTTCAGACACTACCCTGTATACGAAGTACCCCGCAGCAGCTGCCAGCAAGGTCATCAGCAGATAAAACCAATTGCTGTTCCACCATGGCGGCATGATCACGATATCCAGACTTTTTACCTCACTATTCTCCCCTTGCGGCCCTACGGCTTTTACATGAAAAACATATTTACCGGGTTGCAGATTAGTATAACTGGCCTTCGACATGTTATCCGTAATCTGCCATTCATTGTCAAAACCATCCAGCTTATAGCGATACTTTGTTTTATTTGGTGAGATATAATTAAAAGCATTAAAAAAGATGGTAAACTGCTTAAATTCGTGTTCAAAAGTCAGCTTTTTTGCCTGGTCAATGTGCTGGTCTAAAATATCATTCCCATCATCAGGTACAACGGTTTTATTAAACACTTCAAGTCCGGTAAAGGTTACTTTTAATTTTAGCGGGTCTTGTTTTAAAGCATTAGGATAGAAATACGAAATGCCATTTATACCACCAAAAAGCATCATGCCATCGCTTGCCCTACAGAAAGCATAAAGATTAAACTGGTTATTCTGCAAACCATCTTTGTTATCAAAAACCTGCAGCTTCCGGGTATCAGGATGGTACTTTATCAAACCTTTATTGGTTGAGATCCATAAATATCCTTCATCATCGACCAATATCCCGTAAATGGTTCCCCTGATAAAATCTTTGCGGGTATTGAAGGTTATGAAGCTACGTGTATTTTCATCAAAAAGGTTTAAACCGTCCCTTGTTCCAATCCAGATCCGCTTCTTATGGTCCTCTGCAATACAGTTCACAACATCATTACTCAACAATGTACCCGGGAAATTGTCAAAAAGCATATTGTCCGGGTAAAAGAGGTTCAGTCCGTTGGTAGTACCTATCCAGATTCTCTTTTTAGAGTCCTCCATTAAATAAGTAACCTCATCTGAAGTTAAACGCTTACCTGCTTTATCCATATAAATATGGCTGAAAGACTGATCAGCAACATTAAACTCATCAAACCCCGTTCTGGTACCCACCCAAATTCGATTTTTATGGTCTTTTAACAAGGCATAAACCATATCACCCGCAATACTTTTCGGGTTAGTTATATTGTGCCTGTATATTTTGCTTGTTCCTGTAGCGGGATCAAAATGGTTTAAGCCCATGTTATGTGTGCCCACCAGTATTTTACCAGACTGATCAAAAGCAATTGATTTTATATTATTGGAACTTAAGGCCCCCTGCCCAGATTCTTTATAAGTGTAGTATTTAATTGTTCCCGCCTGTCGGTTCCAGTAATTCAGTCCCTTGTCATTTGTACCAATCCAGAAATCCCCCTTATGATCCTGTTTGATGATGTTAATCACCTGATCATTCAGGGATAAATTGCCTGTATTCTGGTTCAGCAGATTAAACTTTATATCATTATGATGATAATAATTTATTCCACCATAAAAAGTCCCCATCCACATGCCATTTTGTTTATCCCTGTATACACATCGTACAGAATTCTGACTAATGGTATAAGGTATAGAAGCATGGTGATAGTAATTTTGAAAAGTATTGTCTTTTAAATCGAGAATAGAAAGACCTTTAAAAGTTCCCAACCATAAGTTACCTTGCTGGTCCTTACAAATTCCTCTCACATCATTATCGGGAAGGCTCCCCTCATTACCTGAAATATGCCGGTAATTACTCAAAGCGGTACCATCCAGATTATACTTAATTAGCCCATTTCCTTCAGTACCTACCCAAAGCCATTCTCCATCTATAAACACTTCGTTAATTCTCGGTCTGCTTACGCCCAGGTTTACGGCTGTTAATTTTTTTGTAGTTGTATTCAATTTAAATAGTCCTACATCTGTACCAACCAGCAAAATATTTTCCAGCCTTTCCAAACGTGTTATACTTTTTATATCAAATACGGACGCTTCAAAATTAACCGGCTTAAATTGACCTGACGACTGATCAAGATAAAAAATCTCTCCTACGCTCGAACTGGCCCAGATTAGTTTGCCCGCATCCTGGATAATTGAAGAAATATACCATTCACCAGATTTACGAGGGAATTTATAGTTATGAAAACTGTTACTGCCATAATCATATCTGCTCACTCCCTGATTACCTCCAACCCAGAGCAAGCCTTTATGGTCAAGGTAGGTACTCCGGATATAATTAGATTGCAAGCTGTTTTTATCAATCTTAGAAGGCCGGTAAATGGTAAAATTCTCACCGTCATAACGGTTCAGGCCATCTTGTGTTGCCATCCACATAAAGCCCAATGTATCCTGTACAATGTTATATACCGTACTTTGGGATAAACCATTATCAACAGATATCCCCCTAAAATAACGTTTTAAGGGCTGACTAGTTACATTTTGGGCATAAACTGAATCTTTGGATAAAACCAGCCATACAAACAAACAAATGACTACTACTACATTCCTCATTGCTTTCCTTTAATATCATTTATGTTTAAACCCAAAATCAAAATTAACACATCTGGCAAACTATCCGTAACTCCTCTATTATTTTTTTAATACGTACAATGAACATGCAGCTTTTACTACTCTTTCTATTTCAAATAATCGTAAGCAGAATCCAATTTGAAACGCTTTTGCATTTCCTTACTTGGTTTCGGTTTTTTATCAACCTCGCTAAAGTAATCAGCCGTATCCCAAACCTTTGTGTCGCCACCAGTTTCTCTTGGATCCTTCGTTGCCACCAAGTAATCACGCATTTGAGCAGCTAATTTTTCTTTAATTTTAGCGTATGCGGGATCTGCCGACAGGTTATGTAATTCATCCGGATCTTTGTTAATATCGAATAACTCTTCAGCAGGCCTTTTACCCATTGCCAATTCAAAAAATGGTTTAACTTTTGGGTCATTTCTATTTTCGATCAGATAGTATTTCGTTTCACCAGGCCAGTTAAACATATATGGATCTATATCTCCATAAAACGGTGGATCACCCGCAGGCCATCTGCCTGGCTCATAATTTTTAATGTATAAAAATTCTTTGGTACGTATTGCCCTGCCCGGATAACCTAAACCATGCTGCCTAACGAAAGCATGGCGCTCACGACCAAGTACTACATACTCCCTTTGCATGTCATTTTTTCCATCCTTTTCAACTATTGGCAGCAGACTTTTCCCTGTCATTTCAGCAGGGGTTTCAGTTCCGCCCAAAGCTAAAAATGTAGGGGCCAGATCGTTTAACGTTACCATATTATCGGCTACCACATTCTGTTTAAATTTACCTGGCCAGGATATGATAAGTGGCACGTGTGTTCCAAAATCATATAAGTTAGCCAGGCCACGGGGCATTTGCCAACCATTATCGCTGCAAATTACAATAACCGTATTTTCCAATTCGCCAGTCGCCTTCAGCTCCTTTAAAGCCTCACCAAGTTCTCTGTCAAATGTTTCTATTGATGCATAATAATCAGCGATATCTTTTCTGATATCGATTTGGTCAGGTAAATACCCCGGTACTTTTACTTTAGCAGGGTCTATTCCGGCTTTTACCCCCGAACCTTCTACATAAGGTCTGTGTGGTTCGTGGCTACTTAACCAATAACACCATGGATTGTCTTTATTTTTAAGTTTCAAAAATTCATCGAAACTTTTATATGGATGACCTGCCGGATTATGTTTACGACCATTAGCTTCAAAACTACCCGGCCCCCAGCCTTTTCCCTGAAAACCCACGGAGTAACCATTGTTTTCGAGCAGTTCGGTATATGATTTATATTGTGTTGGCAGGATGCCCCATAAATTACCACCTTCTTTTAAACGCCAGATATCCTGGCCAGTTAACATAGCTGCTCTTGCTGGTGTACAGGATGGAGAACTGCAAAATGCATTCGTAAAGCGTACCCCTTGTTTAGCAATTAAATCCATGTTTGGCGTCCGGACTATTTTGTCGCCATAACTGCCCACATGGTTCCATGACTGGTTGTCGGACATGATCATCAGTATATTTGGTCTTGGAGCTTCTGCTTCAGATTTTCGCTGCTGACACGCAGTTAACTGCATACCTGCAACAATAGCTATTAGCGGTAAAAATCGCTTCATACTTTTGGTATTATTTGGTTAATTGATAAAACGAATGTATAGTACTTTCATAACAAAGGCTTTAAATATTGTTTAAAACACTATCAATTTTGATGAACTAGTCTAGATATGTTACACCAAAGGTACAAACAGAATCTTTTCATTAACAGCTTCTTATCGACAATAAGTTGCACTTTATCGATATTTAAATTTAAATTCAACGCTTATTACATGTATATGAGTATAGAAAGTCAAGCGCTGAATTTCATTTTATTAAATACAGGACATGCGGTCCATCAGGCCGACTGGAACTGGAAAGATATATCCAGTCCTTTTGCCCGGATACATTTCGTTGAAGAAGGGACAGCCAAAATTATCCATGGTGATAAAGTACACAACTTAAAAAAAGACCATTTATACCTTACCCCTTCTTACACCAAACATAGATATGAGTGCGACTCCTATTTGTCGCTATATTATATACATATTTATGAAGAGGTAGATAAACAACTCAGTATTTTCGATAGAATAGAGTTTCCGGTAGAAATTGAAGTGAGCAGTTTAACCGTTCAGCTGATTAAACGCCTGCTTGCCATCAATCCACAAAGTGAGTTGAAATATTATAACCCTACATTATATGACAACTCCTCTAATCTTGTAAAAAACATTGCATTGCAGAAAACAACCCCTTTGGCCCATGAAATGGAAACCCAGGGCATATTAAAGCAAATCATCGCCCATTTTCTGGCGCAGGCTTCAAGTAAAAATCAGGACATGGATAAACGTATTCTCCATACACTGCAACATATATACATTAACATCAACAAACCGATAAATATTGAAGACCTGGCGAAACGGTGTTTCCTCACAAAGGATCATTTTATCCGGCTTTTTAAAAAAAGTATGGATTGTACCCCCGGGAAATATATCAATCAAAAAAAAATAGAAAAAGCCCAACTGATGATCCTTGTTAACGACACCTCTATTAAAGATATCGCCTACAGTTTAGGTTTCGATAACATTTCTTACTTTAACAGGCTCTTCAAAAAAATAACCGGAGAAAACCCGGGTAAACATAAAAAGCAGCGTAAATAGACTATTTTTCTTTTATTTTTTTTATTTTCATAGCAAATCTTGCCCATCATGAAGTACTTTCTATTATTGTTATGTGTTTTATATGTTGTTCCCTCTTTAGCTCAACAGGATAGCACAAAACATCAGAAAAATGTAGTATCTCCGCTTAAAGAAAAACTAAGAAAAATAGGTGCAAATGGGAAAATTGAAAATAAAAAGAAATTTGATGAAGAAAAAATTGCCCGTCAACAACGTGGAGCTCTTCAATCATTAAGGAATTTAAATCAACAGGCCAAACTATTGCTAAAAAAATCAATAGATACCAATGAGCTAAATATTTTCCTAAAACACACAAAAAGTTCGCTCGATATTCTAAAAGACGGAATATGGGTCAACCAGGGCAGTAGCCAAACCCAAAGGAACCTAGCTGTGTCTTCGGCAATTTTAGTCGAACTTTCCTCAAGGGTAACCAACAGAAAGCTGTTTCTAGATGACTACGCCAGTAAACTGACAGGTATAAAGTTTAAAATTGATTCTTTGTCTACCGACCCTTCAATTTTTGCTTTTCCAGACGACTCTCTTTCTTTAGTAAGGTTCGCAGAAAGATTATATGTGGCTGCCCAAGAAATGGCGCCCATAAGTAGCGAACTGGAAAAGGTAACCGCAAACCTCGATGAGCTGCAATTAAAAATAGACCTGACAGCCTTCGATATCAGATCGAAACAGGAAGACATTGACATCTATAGCTCAAAGCTCTCTGCAAATACATTTGAACGTGAATTTCCAAACATCTGGGATAAGGCAAGAACTTCACGTCCTGTAAAAGAAGTGCTGAACTTTTCATTTGATAAGGAGCGGTTGCTCCTTCAATTTTACCTGGAGGACCATCAGGTTTCCCTTTTAATCTTACTGACTTTAATCCTTTGTTGCTGGTACTTTCTACGCTCACTAAAGGAACAACTTAAACAGGAAAAGCTATTGACAGGAGATTATTCAAGCCAACTGGTGATCCGATATCCGATCTTGTCTGCCGTATTAATAATCCTGTCTATTTTCCAATTTATTTTCCCTTCCCCACCTTTTATATTTAGCCTGGGGCTATGGATCATCTCGGCATTATCTTTATGGATAATTTTCAGGGGCTATATCAGTGGCTACTGGCTGCGTTTCTGGACAATAATTATCCTCCTTTTTGTGTTGGCGAGTGTTGACAACATGATCTTACAAGCTTCAAGACCTGAACGATATGTTATGCTTGTACTTTCATTGGCTGGCGCAGGCTATGCCGCATTTATATTAACATCAACAAATACCCCGGAACTTAAAGAGAAAAAAATACAATATGCTGTTCTTTTTCTAATGCTACTGCTGTTTACATCTGTTTTATTTAACTTATTTGGCCGGTTTAATATCGCCAAAACTTTACTGATTACTGGTTACATAGGTGTCTTAACCGCAATTTTATTTTTATGGGTGATCAGGCTAATTAATGAAGGACTTACTTTAGCTTTCAAAGTATACAAGCAACAAAGTGCCAAACTATTCTACGTAAATTTCACCCGTGTAGGAGAAAATGTGCCATGGCCATTATACCTCATATTTATTTTAGGTTGGTTTACACTTATTGCCAGGAATTTCTATAGTTTCAAAAAATTTTCAATGCCAATAGCAGATTTCTTAACCTCAGAAAGAACAATTGGTACATACAATTATTCTATTACAGGTATACTCCTGTTTATCCTTATACTGTTTTGTTCGTTCCTGCTTTCGAGATTGGCTTCCTACTTCGCTACTGAACCAGATTCTTTTCATCAAAGCGGGGCAAAACATAAAAAATCAGGACTTAGCAGCTGGTTACTCATCATAAGAATATTAATTATAACCGTGGGCTTGTTCTTCGCTTTTGCAGCAGCAGGTATACCGCTCGATAAATTTGCTATTGTGCTGGGCGCATTAGGTGTTGGTATCGGGCTAGGCCTGCAAGGCTTAGTTAACAACTTAATTAGCGGATTGATCATCTCATTTGAAAGACCTGTAAATGTTGGCGATACAATTGAAATCAATGGAAAAATTGCTACAATGAAATCTATTGGTTTCAGGAGTAGCATCGTTTCAAGCTCCGAAGGTCCAAATGTGATTATTCCTAATGGCGAACTACTCAGCCAGCAACTAATCAATTATACTATGGGCAAAAATATCAAAAGATGTATTTTGACCGTGGGTGTCGCCTATGGCACTGATCTGGAGCATACAAAAAAACAGCTTAAAATGATATTGGAAGGAGATGAAAGAATACTTCAATATCCGGCACCAGACGTTTTCTTTAAGGAGTTTGGAACCAATTCAATAGATATAGATATCATCTACTGGGCGAAAAACATCAAAGACTTTTTCGCGCTGAGAAGCGACCTCATCTCAAAAATCAATACAGTCTTCACTACAGAAGGTATTGCGATTCCTTTTGCACAACATGACGTTTATATTAAAAACTTACCAACAAGCCCTGATGAAAAAAAGCTATAAGGCTTGATTAACTATATATTTACAGAACATATTTTATGAACGGACCTACAGAAACAACCGTACACCAGGATAAAACCTTTACCGGCATCGATTACACAGAAAAACAACTCAAAAACAGGGAATTTATTAACTGTGAATTCGTTAGCTGCGACTTCTCCAAAAGCGACTTAAGCCATAATGATTTTGTGGACTGCCATTTTAAACAATGCAATTTTTCCTTAACTATCGTAACCGGAGCAGGGTTCAGAGACGTTACATTCACAGGCTGTAAGGTTCTTGGTATCGACTTTTCAAAATGCAACAAGTTCATGTTTTCCTTTCATTTTGAGAAGAGTCATCTCGATTATTCCAGCTTTTATGGTACTAAACTTCGGAAAACGAAGTTTACTGACTGCTCACTTAAAGAAACTGATTTTGAAGAGACTGATCTCACCGCAAGTGTATTTCACAACTGTGATTTATCAGGTGCTAGTTTTGTTCGTTCCATTTTAGAAAAGTCCGATTTCCGGACAGCCCGTAATTTTAGTTTTGATCCGGCTGTGAATAAGGTTAAACAGGCCAAATTTTCTGCATTAAACCTTGCAGGTTTACTCTATCATTTCAACCTGGATATAGATTATGACGGCTAATAAAGTGCCTGAAATTTTCATTTCAGGCACCCGAAATATGATTAAAATGACGACAATCTTATTTTTTTAGTTCTATAGTTGCCATCACAGGAAGATGGTCTGAAGCATATGTTTCATTTATAATCCTGTAATCTTTCACAATAAACTTTTCAGGCTTGTTCAGCATGATATAATCAATCGTCCTATTTGCATTTACCGACGGGAAAGTAAAAGGACAATTAGATGAACACGCATAGGTTAATTGCTCCTGCAATATTTTAATGGCATTATGTGTTGGCTGAGCGTTCAAGTCCCCTGCAATGATCAGCGGCTTATCTAAAACCTTAATATGGTTTACCAGCTCCCGTGCCTGATGATCTCTGTTTGTGTCAGCACTTAAGTGATCAAGATGTGTAGAAGCAAAATTAAACCTTATGCCATCTTTTTCCACAACAATCATGGCTACCGATCTAAGCTCACCACCGAGTTCGGACGTTACAGAAAGCTCATATCTTTTACTTTCAATAATCGGCAAACGTGATAATACAGCATCACCAAATTGACCGCCCTGATAATCGATAGCTTTTGTATAAAAATAACTCATTCCGGTAAGCCTCGCCAGCTCCTTCGCCTGATCTACATCTTTACCGGATCTGGTGGTATTCACATCCACTTCCTGCAACGCAACCAAATCAGGTTTCTGCAAGTTAATTACATTAGCTATTGCCTGAAGGTTTCTCGAGGTAGCCGCTTCTGAGGGAGGGTTGCCGATGTGAATATTGTAAGTCATCACCTTGATTACAGGGCCGCCTTTTACAGGGTCTGTTGGCTTTTCAGGCTCTTGTTTACTTTTACCACAAGATGCAGCCAGTAAAAATAACAGTGTGAAATATATAAATCTCATGGTTTTAATGTTTTTCTATTTGTACAAGGTAAACTGAGCGATTACAGGCAAGTGCGCACTGGTAGATGCGGTACCAACGGTATATGTCAAAACTTTAAAGTCCTGAGATGTTCTGTACATGATAAAGTCAGAATAGTTTACCGGAGTAGCCACCGGCGTATTTGGCGGACAGGTAGTACAAGGATACTCCCAGTTTTTCCCGGCCATAGTTTGGTACAAAGTCCCGTTTATCGGTCTGTCGTTAAAATTTCCAGCAAGGACCATCGGTTTGTCTTTATAGTCTTCTGTAATTCTGATCAATTCAGCCAGCTGCAAGTCCCTGACTGCCGCAGTAGCATTAAGGTGTGTTCCGGCAAAGGTTATTTTCTGGCTACTGTTCACTTGCAATTCAAGCACAGCAAGTGGCCCTTTTTCGACATTCGTATTTCCCGTTGGCAGTATAAATGTTTCCTGCTTTACGATTGGATATTTAGTGAAAACTGTTGCCCCGTATTGGCCACCCTGATATGCCGCTATGGATGGCGCGAAAACGTAGTTAGGCATTCCTATTAATCCTGCAAGCACCTCTGCCTGATCGCTTCCGTTACTGCGGGTTGTTTTAATATCCATTTCTCTCACCAATACAATATCAGCGCCCTGGGCATTAATTATATTTGCGACCGCATTCATATCCAATGCAGTACCACCCTTACCCACACTTAATACTTTAAACGACATCCCCTCCCGTTGCGCCTCAACCCTAAAATAAGTTGTTCTTAGTGCTTCATTTATAGGTTTATTGCCGCTAACCTCTGCAATACTTACCGGAAGCAGGTATTGCTTAAATTGCTGCAAACTACCCTTTGTTTTAATCTTTATTTTTAACGGAGTTGTGGAAGTTTGTCCCTTTTTAATCATGCTGGTAGTACTTTCAAAAGTGTAACTTTCTGCAGGTAAAACCGTATAGTTCGTTTCGTTGATCTGATTATATCCTGCCACCAGCTCCGGACTGGCTTTAAAAGACACCTGTACATCTTGCTCCAGGTTGGCAGGCCCACCATAAGAAGCACCAAAAATGATAGTGTTCAAGGTATCGGCCATTATAAAAGTACGGCTTGCCGGGGATTCTGCCGCCTGGGACATGTAGACTTTAACGTAGTCGTCAGGATTTGCAATCATGGTATCATACTTACAAGCAGAGATTAATCCACTTATAAATAAAATAGCAGCTATAGATAAATATGTTTTTAATTTCATGTCATTAGCCTTAAAGGTTACCAACCAGGGTTTTGTACCAGGTTTTTATTCTTGTTAATTTCCGATTGTGGAATAGGAAATAAGTAATAGCTTTTTCTAAATACACGTTTTTCAAAAACTACTCTTTTATAAAATTCAGGAGGATTGGCATTGATGTTCATCCCATAAAAATTACCACCATCAGTTTGTTCTGCTATTTTCCATCTGCGGGTGTCAAAATATCTGAAATGCTCAAAGGCGAGTTCTATTTTGCGTTCCTGGCGTATCAACTCTTTTACTTCTCCAGGTGCAGGAACAGGCAATGCATTGGTTCCTACACCAAACTGAGGTATTCCCGCACGTTCTCTAATCTGGTTCAGGTACTTCAAAATATCAGCGTTTCCAGGATCGGATTCATTCAATGCCTCTATGTAGTTAAGCAATATCTCGGCATATCTGAACAATAGATATGGCCGGGGCGTCCAAACAGAAGTCCTCGGATTAGAAGAAGGAGAAACATTCTTTCTGATGAAATATCCTGATCTAGGATGGTCCCATGATCCGGCAGGCCCGGATTCCCCGGTGTTATAAGTCTGGATAATCTTAACGCCTTCGGTCGTATTTATCCACTGCGCGCCGTTAAAGTTAACACTCACATAAAACCGGGGTTCCCTGTTCGCGTACATATTATAGGTATTTGCCAACGTATAAGGAGGTTTTGCGACTGTGGTAAATCCTGTTTCTACATAACCAGACTGCGTGTTAATTATCGGGGAACCATCAGAATTATATCCGGTGATCGGGCGTAAGCCATTTGCCATATGATAGGAATCGACCATTTGTTGTGGTGGTCCGACACTGGCATATCCGCTTGCCAATCTGGGTGTCAGCGCTCTTTCATAGCCATTGATATTGCTGGCTACCCTTGCAAAAATAACTTCGGAATTCCAGGGTTCAAGAAAAACATCCCTGTAAGATAAAAACGGGTCCAGCTGCCCTAAGCTATTGTTCTTTTTGTATAAACTTAAAATCCCTAAATCGATAATGTCTTTTGCGGCCTTAGCAGCTTTACTCCATTTAGCCGGATCATATTGTGTATTGGCCAGGTTTTTCCCATCCTTGTTTTTGAAACCTGCATATTCCGTGTTGCCGTTAAAAAGAGGGCTTGCGGCATATAACAATACACGGCTTTTTAAAGCCATACATGCAAGCTTGGTTGCGCGTCCTAGTTCCGGATCTCCCTGGGCTGTAAAATGTAGAGGTAAATCCTGGGCCGCCAGATCAAGTTGACTGCTGATATAGTCCACACATTCATCGTAAGAGTTTCTTGGTAAATTCAAAAGCTCATCACCAACCTGTAAATCGGGAGGTAACACATCGTCATTTAGAATGGTAACCGGCCCCCACATTCTCAGTAATGAAAAATATAAGTAAGCACGTACATATCGTGCTTCGGCAGTCCTCACCACAATTTTGTTCGCATTCATCTGTTTATTCTTACCGATATTATTTATAAACGTAGTTGCCGAACGGATGCCTACATAAAAATCTTTGAAATAGTTATCATAGTATCCCGAAGCAGGGTTCCAGTTACCAATATTCATCAGAAAGGTTAAATATCCAGGCCTGTCGTAGGTTACATCCCCTTCATCAGATAAACCAATCCAAGGTGAGCTACCGGTAATGTAAGTCTCATCTTTCATGGCTGCATAAACATTGGCCAGATATTCTTCAGATGTTGATTCCCGTTCAAAAACCTGCTCAATGGTTAATCGATCGTTAGGCACCTGGTCCAAAAAATTCTTCTGACAGGAAATACTGGTTAACCCGATACAGAACAGCAATATATATTTGATTTTGTTCATCTCTTTAAAGTTTACAATTAGAAATTAACATTTATGCCCATACTATAAGTAGCCACATTGGGATACTTTGCACCTCCCGGATAGGCTGCATCACTTCCATCGCCTAATTCTGCATCCCATAATTTAAATGGAGAGAAAGTAAGCAGGTTTACACCAGAGAAGAAGATATCGGCATTTTTAAGATTGACCTTATTTACCAGGGTTTTGGGTAGTTTATAGTTTAGCTGCAGCGTTTTTAAACGGATGTACCTGCCGTTGGCAATCCAATGTGTACTCCTGGTATAATTCTCATTAATCGTACCTGGTGTAAGACGCGGATAAAAAGCATTTGGGTTTGGGTTTTCTTTTGTCCACCTATCCTCAATATTGTTAAACAGGTTTCCTCTTGACAAACCTTGCTGAAAAGGTACGAGTCCCTCCCCATTTAACCAGATGTCCATATTGCCAACGCCCTGGAATAAAGTAGAAAGTGTAAATGCTTTGTAACCCAATGTAAAACCGAAACCATACATCAATTCAGGAACCTGACCATAACCTATAGCAGTCTTGTCGTATGCATCAATTACCCCATCGCCATTCAGGTCTTTAAACTTCAAATCCCCGGGGGCAATTGTACCTGCTTGTCTTGGACTGTTCTGTATTTCCTCCTGAGATTGGAAATAACCGAGCGATATATAACCTTGCCGCTGTCCAACTTTTAGTCCTTTTGTTGCCAGCCATGGATACGCAGGATCTGGTAGGTCATCTTCAACTACTTTGTTTCTGTTAAAAGTAAAATTTCCCATCAGCTGAAAACTGAAATCGTTACCTATCTTTCCGTTATAAGTAACCGAGCCGTCTATACCTTTATTGTCTATTACTCCCACATTGGCGTAAGGGTTATTTAGTATACCAACGTAGGAAGGAAGTGAATTTCTACGTAAAAATATCCCCTCTCTATGCTCTTTAAACACATCTAGCTGAAAAATAAGATTATTGTTTAATGTGTTTAAATCAATCCCCAGGTTTGTTTTAGTAGATGTTTCCCAGGTTACATCAACAGCAAATTCGTCTATATCCAAACCATTAAAACCTTTTGGTGTACGTCCAAAAGAGTAAATAGTTGAAGAACTTCTTAATACGGTACCCAAATAAGCAAATCTTCGGCCTCCGATGTTACTATTTCCTACTTTACCATGGGAGCCCCGGATTTTTAGCAGCTGAACATGATCTTTAAGTGAGCTGAAGAACCCTTCCTCAGAGATGACATAACCCAATCCCACAGATGGGAAGAACCCGTATCTTTTTTCAGGAAGAAAGTTTTCAGACCCATTATATCCAAAGTTAAACTCCGCAAAATACTTGTTATCAAAACCATAGGTTGTTCTCACTGCCAGGCCCCGGAAACGATAAGGCAACGAAGTTTCCAGGCTTCCCGCCTGCGTATTGATTTCATCACTCTGGTTAAATAAGCCCATAGCGCCTACGCTATGTTTACCGAAAGTCCTGTTATAGTTTAGTGCAGCTTCGTTGTAAAAAGTTCTTGATCCGGTGTTTACCCTTTCATAAGCAAGGTATTCAGTTCCTTGTCTTATCGGCTGATAAATGATATTTCCGTCCGCATCCCTCCCGTTGGCCAACCAGGTATCCGGGGTTTTTGTTCTCCTTAAGCTCACATAGTTATAGGCGTCGAAAGAAAACATCCCTGTTACCGACAATCCTTTGGTCAGAAACCCCAGCTCCTGTGTCAACCGCAGGTTAGAAAACAATTGGTTCCTCCATTGGTTCGCATACCCCGTTTGTGTCAATAAAGCATACGGATTTTGTAAACTTGAGGTTGCGACATCAGCAATCTTGCCATCTTCATATTTTGGAGGATGCAAAATGGGTGTCATAAAAAATGCTTTCTCAAAAATATCCTCTGAGTTGGAGCCGGGAAAATTAACATTGGAAAGGTAGCCCTGAACACCAAGCTTTATCGTAGTGGTACTACTCGGTTTTAAAGTAATGTTTGACGTTAAATTGTATCTTTTTAACCTTACCTGCGAATCATAATTCGCCAGCTCATCGGTTTTATACATTCCCTTTTCATCATAATAGCTGGTCGCTACGTAATATACTGCACGCTCGGATCCTCCATTGATATTCAGGTTCGCCCTTCTGTTACTTCCAAAATCATTAAACAGTTCTTTATACCAGTTTACATTGGGATAAAGGTAAGGGTCGGCACCAGACTGTGTTAACTGAATGGCTTCTTCAGAATACCTGGCGGGAGATCCGTTATTTGCCAAAGCCTCATTAGACATTCGCATATAAGTGACCCCATCAGCAAACTCGGGAAGTTTTGTAAAGGAAGTAAGTGCCTCATTATACCTAAAATTGAACTTTGACTTACCCGGTGTTCCGCTCTTCGTTTTAACGATAATTACACCGTTCGCGCCCCGTACCCCATACACTGCCGTAGCGGAAGCATCTTTAAGAATAGAAAAGCTTTCAATATCTTCGGGATCAACATCAGAAAATGACCTGGGCACATCATCAACCAATACAAGAGGCTTGCTTAGGCTATTGCTGAACGTAGAAATCCCCCTGATCCATATATCGGCATTATCACCTCCGCCAGGCTCACCGCTTCTCTGCACGGAAACTATGCCAGCTACCCTTCCACCCAATGCGTTATTTAAACTTCTTACCGGAATTTGCAAGTCTGACGGCTTTATAGTCGCCTGTGCCCCAACAACACTAATTTTCTTTTGAGCGCCGAAACCTACCACCACCAATTCGTCTAAAACAGAATTGTTCTCTTGCATCACCACATTTATTACGGTTTTACCTTTAACGGGTATTTCCATTGTAACATAGCCGGTGTAGGAAAATACGAGGATGTCGGTGTCCTCCACATTAAGAACAAATTTTCCGTTCACATCTGTGCCAGTTCCTTTTCCGGGTTTATTCTTAATCGTTACACTTACCCCAATCAGCGTCACCCCTGTGGAGTCTTTTACGATCCCCAATACATCTCTGAACCGTGCAGGCTGATGAATTAAAATGCTACGTCCCTTGCTTACAAGTATTGTTTTCTCAATGATCTTAAAGTTCAAGTTTTGCCCGTTCAGCAACTCTTCCAATACATCTTCTAAAGGGCCGCTTTTAGCGATACTCAGTCTTGGTAGGTTGCTCAATACTTCATTTTTGTATAGAAAATTATACCCCGTTTGTTTACGGATCAGCTGAAATATTTTTTCAATTTTTTCATTGCGCTCATTTAAGGTTACCACCTGCGAATAGGCGGTGGCATTTACCTTCAGGCTGATGATCAAAATAATAAAAACTGTAAGTTTCATAATGAAAATGATTTTTCGCAGTTCTGGCCAGCTTAAAAAGCCAATACTGAATTTCTGCCATAGCAGGCAGGAATGTAAAGCTTGTTTCATACATTTGTTTTGTTTGAGTTTGTAAGTTATTGGTTGAATCGATTTTCCATAACAGCTTAAACATCATATCTGTCCCGGCGCCAACCGGGGCAGATTACTCAAGCAGTTATCTTCTTTTGTGTCGTAGTAGTCCTTATTTCATCATCTTTCAATTTTATGGTTTAATTTATTTGGTTGATTTTTATGCTAAAGGGAAACTATTACCTTTTTGCCGTCTAAAGTATACTTCATATCGCTGACTTCTTCCAGCATCAAAAGGGTCTTAGAAAGAGGCACACCCCTGGGGATATAACCGGTAATGTGCTCTTTGGGAATTTTACCGCTGTATTCAACCTTCACATCATACCATCTGGACAGTTGTCGCATTGCTTCCTCCAACTCCGTACCGGTGAAAGCGAAAATATTATTCTTCCAGTCAACAAATGACTGGGCATCAACTTCCTTAACGTTTAATTTACCGTTTATCAATTGTGCCTGCTGTCCGGGTTTCAAAATCACACTTGGTCTATCTATAACAGAACCCCCGTCTGCTACAAAAATCTTAACAGCACCTTCCAACAATGTTGTTCTGACCGATGGTTCATCCGCATAATTATTGGCGTTAAAGTGTGTACCCAATACCACTATTTCCTGAGTATTCATTTCTACTTTAAACGGCATAGATTTATTAGGTGTAACTTCAAAATACGCTTCGCCATTTATCTTAACTTTACGTTCCTTCAACCCCTCAAATGATGTCGGAAAAGTAATTGTTGTAGCCGCATTAAGTGAAACCCTGGTCCCATCGGGTAAAAGCACCTCATACTTGCCCCCATTTGGAGTTGAGATTGAGTTATATCTCACTGGCAGCTCTACGTTCTTTTCTGCTGCAGACAAGTCATAAATGACCCTCCCCGCAGTATCTTTTACTACCCTTATTCCCTGTTGTAAAACAACCTCTCCGTTATTTGCATCCGTTAAGCTTATTTTCCTTCCGTCGGCCAATGTCAGCACTGCCTTATTTCCGCCCGGAGCAATGTCATTAACCAAAACCGGCTGGGTAACTAAGGGCTTGGAAAAAAAATAATAAGCAGAAAAACCCATTACCATCACAATAGAGGCTGCAATACTGATTTGCGTAAATAACTTTCGCCTCACAGGTACACGGTTTTCCTTATTTTGGCTTACCATTGCCCACATGTCATTTTTCGCATGCAAAAAATCCTCATCAGATAGGCCACTGCTATTTCCGGCATCATTTAAAAGAAACCATTTTTCTACAAGCTGTTTTTCTTCTTCTGTACAAGTACCTGTTTTATAAGCAGACAAGAGGTCTTTAGCGTTTTTCATTCATTACAAAGGAGTTTTAATACTGGTCCTTATAACTATGACAATCGTCAGGTATCGAATGGGTAACCAAGGATAAAATTTATATTAATGAAAGGAAATAACTGAATTTACCGAGCCGCTTACGTAAAACCTTAAGCGCCCTCTTCATATGTGTTTCTACAGTTTGCTCAGATAGCTCTAATCTTTCAGCAACCTCTTTATTGCTTAAGAATTCCATTCTCCGCATCGTAAATACTTCCCTCATTTGTTGGGGAAGTGCTGCAATCTCCATTTCTATCAGCTTTTCAATATCTTTTTCCCTGATCTTATAGTCTGATCCTTCCGCAGATTGATCTATCATGTGCTGTAAGGAATTCGCATACTCCTCTTTGATCAGATCATGCTTAACGATATTGAGGACACTGTTTAGTACTGAGCGGTACATATAGCTGTTCAGGCTTGTTTTTAGCTCAAACTCCATACGATTGTTCCAAAGTTTAATAAACAGGTCCTGAACAATGTCTTTGGCCTCATCCCGGTCGTTTATTTTTTTATAAGCGAAATTAAACAACAAAGTGTTATACCTGTTAAAAACCTCTGCAAATGATTGCTCATCCCCCAATTTAATGAGACTTATCAGCTCCTGATCAGTGCATGTTTTGTATTTGCTTAACATTGTTTTATGCGCTACTTCACGCTTGTTGAAATATGCGGACAATATAAAATAATATTATTAATATAAATCGTATCCTATATTATACTTCTATAAAGATAAGATTTCAGTTTATTAAGCACTAAAACTCCCCATCAGGAGATGGGGTTTCTACATCTAGAAATGACAAAATCAAACAACTATGTACCGTATCTATCCTAAAATCAGCACTATCTTTTTTAGTCAAATCTGTTCTGGTACCCGCACAGGTATTGCTATAACCGAGCACATACTCAAAAACAACCTTGCCGTTCCCGGTGACAAGGTTGATATTCGCATCTACAATTTTTAAATCAACAATCTCTATAAAACCGCCCTCTTCCATATGATAAGAAAGCAACGTATTCTTTATTTCATCTATAGAATGCTAATATAAGCACTTACCCCATTTTCCAGTCGGGCCTTTCAAAGTGACAGGTATATCCGTATGGATTCTTTTGCAAATAATCCTGGTGCTCTACTTCGGCATTCCAAAAATCGGTTGCAGGAACAACTTCTGTTACAATCTTACCTGGCCATATCCCCGAGGCTTCCATCTCTGCTATTAATGCAATAGCGGTTTCCTGTTGCAGCTCATTAGTAAAAAAAATAGCAGAACGATAAGATGTACCGATATCATTCCCTTGTCTGTTACGTGTAGTCGGGTCATGGATCTGAAAGAAATATTCAAGGAGCTTACGATAGGATAAAGATGATGGATCAAAAACTATTTCAATCCCTTCCGCATGTGTTCCATGATTTTTATAAATTGCGTTAGGTACATCCCCTCCTGTATATCCAACTACGGTTGAGATCACCCCCGGATAATGTCTGATCAGTTCTTCTACACCCCAAAAACAACCGCCTGCCAGAATAGCTTTTTCTGTATTCATATATCTTCTCTTTTTAATTATATAAAGGTACGTGCTAATTTGTAATTGGCAATGATATACCTGTCACGTCCCGGTAAAGTCTATTTTACGCTGTTCAACCATTCATCCCGGACCATCGCAAACAAGATCAAATCTAAAAACTTCCCTCCCACCAGTTCCGCTTGTCTCAGTATGCCTTCTTCTTTAAAACCCAATTTTACAGGAATCGCCTGGCTTTTCAAATTTGCTGTTGCGGCTTTTATTTCGATCCGTTGCAATCCGAGTTCCCCAAAACCGTAATTAATCAACGTCTTGCAGCAACGTGTCATAATCCCGTTTCCCTCCACATGTTTACTCAGCCAGTACCCGATTGCCGCATTTCTATTATTCAAGTCTAAATGGTGCAATCCGATCCTTCCCACAATCTCCCCGTCCAACAGTATCACGAAGCTAATCTCCTGTTGCTCCATATACATTGATTCACAGTTACGAATGTATATTCTGAAATCGTCTACCGACTGCATATTTTCAACCCATGGTAAAAACACGGATAAATGAGCGCGGTTAGCATTTAAAGCAACAAACAAACCCTCCGCGTGTTTTTGAGCGGTCTGTTCCAACTTAATATGTTCATCAATAGTTATCGTCATATTTAATCCCATTGCCCGAAAGGCAGGTATAAATATAATGCAAAAGACTCTTTTCTTAAACATTTAAATTTTCAAGATAAAATAAATGCACATATATTTACGCAATGCGCTGTAGGGGCAAAAAATGTAATATCAAAAAGAATAAAGTTAATCTGCTAAAACGGGTTGATTGGGATATTACGACCATACACCTTGATTAAAAAATTCCAATCATGATTGCAAAAAGACTGGAGGGTATTAGTGAATATTACTTCTCCCAAAAACTGAGGGAAATTGAGTCCCTGAATAAAGAAGGCAAAGGCATTATTAACTTAGGTATCGGCAGTCCTGACCTTCCGCCACACCCTGATGTAATCAGGGCTTTACAAGATCAGGCCGAAAATCCAGCTGTACATGGTTATCAGAATTATAAAGGTATCCCCGCATTGAGACAGGCTTTTGCCAACTGGTACCACCAATGGTACAATGTAACACTCGATCCTGACACCGAAATATTACCCCTACTTGGTTCAAAAGAAGGTATTATGCATATCTGTATGACTTACCTGAACGAGGGTGATGAAGCGCTGATCCCTGATCCAGGTTACCCTACCTATGGAAGCGCTGTTAAACTCGCAGGCGGTACACCAGTAAATTACATTTTACAGGAAGAAAGAAACTGGTATCCAGACCTGGGGGCACTTGCGAAAAGAGATCTAAGCAAAGTGAAGCTCATGTTTGTGAATTATCCTCATATGCCTACAGGTCAGCCAGTAGAAACAGGTTTATTTGAAAACCTGGTACAGTTTGCGAAAGAACATCAAATTCTGCTTGTTCATGATAACCCCTATAGCTTTATCCTGAACGACAATCCTGTAAGTCTTTTGTCGGTACCGGGGGCTAAAGAAGTTACATTGGAATTGAACTCTTTAAGTAAGTCGCACAATATGGCCGGCTGGCGGATCGGAATGCTTTGCGGGTCAAAAGAACGTATCGAGGAAGTATTAAGGTTCAAAAGTAATATGGACAGTGGTATGTTCATGCCTTTACAAATGGCAGCTGTAAAAGCCTTGAGTTTGGGCGCCGACTGGTACAATCATATCAACAGCATTTATTCAGAACGAAGAGAGAAAGTATACCGTATTCTCGATATCCTTGGCTGCCGTTACCAGCTTAACCAGGTAGGTTTATTTGTTTGGGCAAAAATCCCCGACCATTATCAGGATGCCTACGCCCTTAGCGATGAAATCCTTTATGGATCGAATGTTTTTCTTACACCTGGAGGGATATTCGGGAGCCAGGGAAACAGGTACATCAGGATCAGTCTCTGTGGTGACCTCTCCAGATTTGAACAAGCGATTACACGGATTAGTAAATCATCTAAATAAACTACATACTTATCAAATAATTGACCTTTCTAATAAATTAACCTTAAATAATGAAAATAACGGTAGTCGGCCTCGGACTAATTGGTGGTTCCATGGCTTTGATGTTAAAGCAAAAAGGCTTTGCCTCAAAAGTATTTGGAGTAGACAACCAGGAGGCGCATACAAAAAAAGCCTTGGAACTCGGAATTGTAGATGAAATAGCTGAGCTGGACAACGCAATAGCCAACAGCGACTTGATTATATTAAGTGCTCCGGTAAGTGTTTGTACCACTTTGTTACCTCTTGTACTCGACCAGGTAAAACACCAGATAGTACTGGATACTGGTTCCACCAAAACTTCCCTGCTAGACGCGGTAAAAGGACATGCCAACAGGGGTAGATATATTGCCACTCACCCAATGTGGGGTACTGAATTTAGCGGCCCCGAGGCCGCAACAGACCAAGCGTTTACCGGTAGGGCCAATGTGATCTGTAATGCAACAGAAAGTGATAAAGATGCGCTAAAAATTGTAGAACAGTTGTATACCTTACTAGGGATGTATAATGTTTATATGGAAGGAAAAGATCACGATGTACACGTAGCTTATGTCAGCCATATTTCGCATATCACCTCATTTGCTTTGGCCAACACAGTTCTGGAAAAAGAGAAAGAAGAAAATGCCATCTTCGAATTGGCCAGTGCGGGTTTTGAAAGTACCGTAAGGCTTGCTAAAAGTAGTCCGGCCATGTGGATGCCTATTTTTAAACAAAATAAGGAAAATGTGCTTGATGTACTAAATGAACATATTACCCAGCTTAGGAAATTTAAGTCCTGCATTGAAAAAGAAAACTGGGAATACCTCACAGAGCTAATGGAAAATGCGAACAAAATTAAACATGTACTAGACCGGGAAGAATAATCACTTTTCCATATATCTATTGATCATTTCGGGTATATGGCCTTCATCAGAACTGTAAACGCCATTAATGTAGTTTACAGTTCTAAAGTCATTACTTAATTGCCATTGCCCATTTTTCTTGTAAGCCTTTCTAAAAAATGAAGTTTGTTCATCATTGTTAAAAAAAGAAATGGAGTATTCAATTAGCAACCTGTTATCATCCATGGGATAACTGTAACACATTGAAATTATCTCAGCTGTCCGATATTCGTCAATCAGGAGTTGCTCAATTTGTTTCAAATCGTATGCTGGCAACTGCCGATGAGTGCCGGGTTTAATATTAATCATTATTCAGATTATTGTAAATAACCATCAAAACTACAATAAATAGTAGCAGGTTATCATTCGTTTCAACATATGTAAAGAGAATTCTTCTTTTTTACAGATACCTTTGGACCGCCGTTCATTTTGCTGTCGGCAGAACTTGGCCTTCGACAACAGAAAAATAAATCCGCGGGCTTTATTAAGATAAAAAAAATATACTGATGAAAAACAATATACTCAAAGGAAGCATGCTTGTTGCCTTAGGTGCCTCCAGTTACGGGATGCTTGTGACCTTTGTAAAAATGGCCTACCACGAGGGGTTCAGTACCGCTGAAGTAACACTTTCGCAGTTCAGTCTTGGGTTTGCAGGGCTTTTTATTTTAACCTTATTCCGTAAAAAAGCATCAGTACCTGAAACAAAAACATCGGGTACCAAAAGCATATTTAAGTTAGTCGTTGCGGGAACATCTATGGGCCTAACCAGCATTTTCTACTATATGGCAGTTCAATATATCCCGGTAAGTGTTGGAATTGTATTGTTAATGCAAACAGTATGGATGGGTGTTATACTGGAGATGATCCTGCATAAAAAAATGCCTGGACTACGTAAAACTGTCGCCGTTTTTATTATTCTAGGTGGAACAGTACTGGCTACTAATTTACTTCAGCAATCAGGGGTTCGTATCAACTGGACAGGATTTGGCTGGGGAATCATGGCAGCCGTTTCCTATACTGCGTCTATGTATGCCTCAAACCACATCGAACTTCGTCTTCCACCGTTAAAAAGAAGCCTTTATCTGATCCTTGGTGGATTGATCACTATTGCTTTTATTTTCCGTTCCGCTCTAAATCAGGATTTTTCATATGAAATATTTTTACGCTGGGGATTGATCCTTTCTTTGTTCGGAACGATCCTTCCACCCTTGTTATTTACGAGGGGAATACCGCTTACAGGCATTGGTTTAGGATCAATTATTGCATCTGTAGAGATCCCCGTTTCTGTATTAATGGCACATATCCTCTTAAAAGAACCGGTAAGCTTTTTTCAATGGACAGGGATTGTTTTAATCTTATTTGCAGTAGTGTTAATGAATGTTGAAAAACCAAAAATAAACCCTGTCGTAGGACCACCTACATCGTAGATCAATAATCTGATTATATATCTTTAACAGTAAGTTCATCTTACATTCATTACTTTGGGGCAATGAAAAGAAGAGACTTTTTTAAAGGTGGATCACTGGCATTTCTGGGATCTACCCTGTTATCACCATTTGAATCCTTAGCATCCATTACCACACCCGATCTTAAGGGTAAACAAGCGAAAAACATTATTTTTTTGGTCAGTGATGGAATGAGTACAGGAGCTCTAAACATGGCCAATATATTACTCCAACGTAAAACAGGCATAAAAAGCAACTGGATATCCTTGTACGAACAGAACAGGTTAACAAGAGCATTAATGGATACTGCCTCTGCAAGCTCACTCGTTACTGACTCTGCCGCAGCAAGCTCCTCATGGGGTGGCGGTGTTAGGGTAAATAACGGATCTTTAAACGTGAATGCTGATGGATCTGAAAATACCCCAATCCTTCAAAAGTTTAAAAAAGCGGGTAAATCAGTTGGTGTGGTCACCACTGTAACGGCAACACATGCCACACCCGCCGGCTTTAGTATAACCAGCGACAAACGCAGTGATGAGCCGGGAATTGCGGTAAAGTATCTTGATCTTGGACTTGACATAATCATGGGAGGCGGATTAACCCATTTTTCTCCTTCTTTACGAAAAGACGGGAAAGATTTGTTTGGTACAGCCAGTAACAAAGGCTACCAGGTGGTAAAAGACCGTGACCAACTAATTAGTCAAGATGGCTCAAAACCTTTACTCGGGATTTTTAGTGAAGATGCCTTACCCTACACGTTGGATAGGGCCAGCGACAAAGATCTAACTAGCAAGGTACCTACACTTGCAGAAATGACCAAACAAGCTATTAAAACGCTAAGTAAAAATAAAAAAGGATTCGTACTACAGGTGGAAGCGGGTAAAGTTGACTGGGCTGCGCATGCCAACGATATCGGTGGATTACTCTATGATCAGGTTGCTTTTGATGAGGCCGTGGCCGAAGCTATCGCATTTGCAGAAAAAAGTGAAGATACATTAGTTGTGATCACCACCGATCACGGGAATGCCAATCCGGGTTTATTCTATGGCGCCGATGCTGATCGTAACTTTGAAAGAATATTCAATTTCAAGCAAACCAATAACTGGGTGCTGGATGGGGTAAACAAAGACACTTCAGTAAGTGCTTTTATCGAAAAACTGGAAGCCGCACAAGGTTATGCCATCGCAAAAACCGAAGCGGAACAAATACTGGTACATTATGGTAAAATTGATGAAAAGGGATTGTATAATCCAAGGAACCTCCCATTTAAAGACCTGGCACTGGTGCAGTCCAAATACACCTCTGTAGGTTGGGGATCAATGGACCATTCTGCTGATTATGTAGAACTGGCCATGTTTGGTCCAGGGAGTGAACTGCTGAAACCTTTTGTAAAAAATATAGAACTACACAACCTGATGTTGAAGGCCTGTGCCGTTTAATACGACACTTCTTTTCTCACTTTTTTATTGGTTTCCAGATTAGGGGGCCTAGGCCCCAACACTGGTCTTTAATACTCCAATTGTTTTTTAAGCGTCTCTTTACTAGGCAAGACCGCTTTATACTCTTTGGCGAAGATTTGCTTGTTATCTTCGGGAAGGGTAAACTCTATGACCGTTCTATTCTCTTCCTTACAAAGTACAATACCAATTGTCGGATTCTCGTCTTTGTTCTTTATTTTCCTATCATAATAGTTCACATACATTTGCATTTGACCTATATCCTGATGTGTTAGTTTCCCTATTTTTAAATCGAAAAGCACAAAACACTTCAATAGTCTATTATAAAACACCAGATCGACAAAAAAAGAATCTCCTTCAAATGTAAATCTTCGCTGCCTGCCTTCAAACAAAAAACCTTTTCCAAGTTCCATCATAAAGCTTTCCAGTTTGTTAATAATAGCACCTTCCATATCATTTTCAGTATACCTGCTATCTTCTTTCAAATCCAAAAATTCCAATACATAGTGGCTTTTAATTGCATCTATGGATTTCTCCAATATCTGTCCCTTCTCTACAAGTTGCCTAACACCATCCCTATCCTTATTTAAAGAAAGTCGTTCAAAAAGAGAAGCACTATATTGCCTCTGAAGCTCTCTAACCGACCAATTATTGTTTATAGCCTCAATTTCATAAAAGCTGCGTTCATCTTCATTTTTAATTTTTAATAATATCACATAATGGGACCAGCCCAATTGAAAAGGCATACCAAATTTCCGCAACACTGTCGCGGAAATTGATTTTTCAGATTTCCGCAACGGTGTCGCGGAAATTCGGTTCTGATACATGATATAGAATTTTCTAAACCTTTCAAGATTATCAACAGAGTATCCCCGACCAAACTCTATACTTAATTCCTGGCTTAAACGAGCAATGGTATCTTTAGCATACACTGCCCGCTCATTACCATCCTGCTCATCTTCAACGATCATTTTACCAATTCTAAAATAAGCCATGATCATAGCCGAATTGATATTGCGCACAACATAATCCTGTGTTTCGGTAATTACAGATCTTATATTCTCAAAAAGCAAAAAGGATTTGTTTTTTAGTTTCATGTGCTGATTTAGTATAAGTTTTAAAGCAGCGAACTCCTCAAAAAAGAAGTTTAAATTTTTACTGCAGATTAACTTATGCGATTTCAACCATTATCTCCACAAAAAACATGAATTATTTTTTTAGCAAATTTCCTGGACCAGATCCTGAAAGATTATCAAATTGCGATAAGTACTCAGCGTTGCTGAAATTCGGGGGAGCCAATAATGACCCCTGCTGCTAATGCCTGCATCGCACCACGCTTATTTCGGAACATATCATTATTACTTTTCTGCATTTCTGCCGTCTTCGGCTTACTGTCTGGTACAACCCCCATTAACATCATATCACCGGGTGCTCCTGCCTCTGTTTTCTCTGATAGCCTTATCGTTGCAGTTTTCTCTTTTTGTACGATATTATTTGCTTTAACCAGCAGATTAGGGTCGTTCAACAGCTCAGTAAGTTTTTTGTTCGTTTGCTCTAACTTTTTTTCAGGTAAAAGCAATTTACTATAGGTATTAACAATAGCCTGCGCATTTTCCTGAACTTGCTGTTGTGTTGTAATTTTGTTGAGGTTCACTTTAACCCCCGAGATTTGTCCTGAAGTTAAGGCCAAACTAAAATCCATCCTGTTTATCAGTGAGCCGGTATTGATCCAGTATTTACTACGGTCTGGAAAACCTGTTGGCGCCTGGTAATAATAGATCTTTTGTCCCATCCTTGAAATCCAGCTAAATAGTGGATAAGGATCTTTAATATCTGCGTTTAAACCACGTACAGAACTGATCGCAAGTTCAAAAGGTGATTTAGTTTTACTATAAAGGATCTTTTTATCCCAGAACTCGCGCGAACTCACCATCGTGATCAATACCTGTTTCACGTCGCCATCATGATCGGTAAACGACTTTGCCATTTTATTAATGAGACTTTGTGCCGGGGCATCGTTAACAAAACGTACCGCCAGCTTCCGGGAAATGAATTTTGCAGTAGATGGTTGATGCGCCAACATATCCAGCAGCATGATTCCTTCCTGGTATGCCACTGCTGGATCCGTACTGGCAGGAAAACGATGGCCCAACACTATCTTTTCGCCGTTGTCATGCCGGTTTGGTGTGAATAGAAAATCGCCTTCACGGACATAACCTTTCTGTGCCAGGTTATTTTCACCGACCCTGGCCACTAGCCCTTTCATCGCACTTCCATAAGCATTATCGCTGATGGGATAAACTGTCCAGCCAGTCAACACACGGGCTGCCTGCGTTACATCCTGTTGCGTATAGCCACCCTCTACGCCAAGCGTATGCAGCTCCATCACTTCACGGGCATAGTTTTCGTTCAGGCCATTTACGTTTGCAGGCTTAGTCAGGGTTTTTACATTATTGGGTACTACAGCCGCATTGTTATTATTACCAGCCATCATCATCATATCAGGATCATTAGTTTTAACTGGTTTAACCGCCGGCTTCGGTAAAGTTGTTGCCGGAGGGCCAACACTCGTAAAGTTATCCAGGTAATATAACATTGCCGGCGACTGTGCGGAGGTCAGGAGCAATTGTCCAAACTTGCCGAGCGCATTGGGCCGGACCACATCCCGCTCATAAGCAGGAATAAACTGCGCACATTCCCCTTTAAAAAAGGAAACGTTAAAATGGTTAAACCAGAAGTCAGTCATGACCTCCTGTAGCTGGTTGCGGGTATAGGCCGCCCGAAGTATCTTTTGGTTAATAAACTGTTTATAAAGTTCCTGATCAGACTTAAATCCTTTTTTGTCCATGTATGCCTGCAATTGCTGATTAAATGCTTTTTTATCAACTGCATTATTAACAGAGTCTTTACTGATCACAGAATCCTTGATCGCCATCGACCGGATCACAAATCCAGGTGGATATAAACGGCAAACCTCGGTATTGCTGAGTTTAATGGCATCATAAACACTCAGGCGTTTGTTTAAAGAATCGTCCGGCAAATCGGACCGGAGTTGTTGATTGAACCAATTTTCCAGGCCCATTTTTATCACTGAGTCAACTTGACCAGGTGTTGCCCCATAAGAAAACCTGCTCAACAGGTGTTCTGCCGCCTGCCGCTCAGTTAAGCCCGCCTGTTTATAGGGGAATTTATACACCCTGACCGGCCCCGGATTGACCAGAAAAGAAGATAAAAAACACAAACACCCAGTTAGCAGGATAAAAAAACAACAAACTTTAACCAATCGTACATCCATGAGTTTAAAACATTTGTTTATATATTAATGTTTGTTTTTTATGGACTATTAATTAACTTACTTATGTTACAAAACTCATCCTATGTCACTTACCCAAATAATTCCCAAAGTATTTTACTCAGACATTAATGTTGGACTGAAGTTCTTTATTGATGGACTAGGCTTTAAGCAAGGTTATAATGACGATACATTATACATCGTTACACGCGATGAAATCACCTTCCTGCTGATGCAGGACGAAGAATACGCCAAGGGTGATAAACCTGAAATCAGGATAGTAACTGATGACCTTGAAGCTATCTATGATGAAATAAAAAAAAGGGCGCCGGAAATCCTGCACCCTAATCTGAACCGTATAAAAAACCAGCCCTGGGGCTTAAGGGAATTTGCAACCCTTGATCCGACTACAATTTGTGTTATTTTCCAGCAATCATAGTATAAATGCCCTTTTACCAATTGCATGTAACCGGTATTTGCCATTTACCCTTACTTTAACCTTGCCCCCCTTAGTGGAAGAGATGGTATAAGTGGTAATCTTACCATCTTTCCAGTTCATATCAACCGTATAACCGCCTCTCGCTTTAAGCCCTTTAACTGCGCCATTTTTCCAGGCATCAGGCAATGCCGGTAATAAATCTATACAGCCATCATGACTTTGCAAAAGCATTTCGGCGATACCTGCTGTAGTACCGAAATTTCCGTCTATCTGGAATGGAGGATGTGCAGAAAACAAATTTGGGTAAACACCACCGCCCCCCTTAACACTATTAGGGCCAAGTATAGGGCGTAAAATTTCCCTAACCAATTTAAATGCCCTGTTGCCATCGTGCAATCTTGCCCAAAATAATGTTTTATAGGCAATAGACCAGCTTGTGCTTTTATCTCCTCTTACATCCAATGTTTTCTTCGCCGCCGCCGCAAGTTCAGGAGTAGACAGGGGGGTAATTAAAGATGCGGGATAAACACCATATAAATGAGAAATATGACGGTGAGTGGGTTCGGTTTCTTTATAATCTTCCAGCCATTCCTGTATGCGCCCGTCTTTACTGATCACTCCCGCAGGAGGTATGGATTTCAGGCTTTCCTCCAGGCCCCTTCTAAAATCAGCATCCACTTTTAAGCGCTTCGATGCTGTAATTACATTAGTAAACAACTCTCTTACAATCTGATTGTCAATAGTAGGCCCCATACATATACTTGCGGTTTTTCCATTGGGCATATAAAAACTATTCTCCGGAGAAACTGAAGGGGAGGTAACCATCCAGCCCGTTTTCGGATCTTTAACCAGTACACTTTTATAAAATTCCGCTGAGCCTTTTAATACCGGATAAATACTTTTAAGATAGAGCAAATCATCCGTAAAAGCATAATGGTCCCATAAGTTGCTACATAACCATCCCGACCCTGCATTGGACGCTCCCCATGAAGCATTTTCGCCAGGTTCTGTAAAACCCCACACATTGGTAATCACATGCGCAATCCAGCCATTTGCGTTATAATAAGCTTTAGCCGTTTTTTTACCCGGTTCAACCAGGCTCCTTACCAGCGCTGCCAGGGGCAGGTTTAATTCAGAGAGGTTCGTTACTTCTAAAGGCCAATGGTTCATCTGTACATTCACATCCAGGTGGTAATCACCATTCCAGGCAGTATGAATCTCTTTCGCCCACAATCCTTGCAAATTTGGTGGCAAAAGCCCTACCCTTGTACTGCTGATACTTAAATACCTGCCATATTGAAAAAATAGCGAGGCAAGTGAGGGGTCGTTGTTAAAGTTGTTATAAAAATTATCCAGCCTAACATCGGTTGTTAGCGCTGACGAAGGACCATCGCCCAAATCGAGACTTACCCGTTTATATAGTTTTCTAAAGTTAACCATATGGTTACTTTTTTGTTGCGCATATGGCTTTTTCAAAGCTGCAGCTAGAATTTGCTCTGTTTTTTCTTTAAATGCAAAACCCCTAAAGTCTGTACCGGCAGAAACATAGATCAACACTTCAGTAGCATCTTTAATCAACAGACCATTGCTATCCGAACTTAAAGTGCCATCTTTTAATTTTGTCTGTACCCTTGCAAGATATTGCATCCCTTTGCCATCAGTACCATTGTTAAGCTGACCGCTCATTTGCAATTCATTCCCCTCTGTTTTAACAGTGTACCGCTCTGGCCGGTTCATTGAAATGCGGCAACTAAGCTGCCCCGGTTTGTCCGCAGTTAACCTGATTACGCTTACATCGTCATCAAAACTGGTAAAGTACTCCCTTTTATAGTTTACGCCGTTTAATGTAAATGTACAATTGGCAGTTGCCTCATCCAATAACAATTCCCGTTGGTATTGTTTGACTTGCGGTTGTCCGGTCTGCTGATCTTTATAAGTAAAGTCAATTTCCAGGGCACCCATGGTTTGGTATTTGCCCCATCGTTCACCTGCAGAGCCTTCCCCTTTACAAACAAAATTACTGTTTACCAATGCCTCGGCCTCATCATTTTTTCCTTCTAAAATTAATTTCCTAATGGCAGGGAGACTTTTATAGGCGTCATAATTATTGGCATCCTGCGGACTACCGGACCATAACGTAATGTCATTAAGTACAATTTTCTCTTTTAATATAGCCCCGTCCGGGGTCATTCCTAATCTGCCATTGCCAAGTGGCAATGTCGCTTCCCAAATTTCCGCTGGCTTATCATACCATAATTTTAGAGGTTTTTGCTGTGCAAAAGCAGCAGTAAAAGCAAAACAGAAAACAAAAAATACAATTACAGGTTTTTTCATTATAGGTTATTTATTCTATCTGCCAGGTGTGATGTAAGATAAAAGATGATAGGACTTAAGTTGTGTGTATGCTTTCAAAATTCGTTATTTGATATCGGTATAAAATGGACTTTTCCATCGTAATAATGGACAATCGTATCAATTTCAAAAAGATTCATAATTTTATTCTTACACTTACCTGATAAGAATAGAGAAAACAGACATACATGAAGATAGCGATCAACCATAAAAGTCCTATTCCGTTACATATCCAGGCCGAGGAGTTATTACGTAAAATGATTAAGCTACCTGAATTTCAAAACGGTAAACTTTTTCCAAATGAAATTGATCTTGCCAACCAGCTCGCTATATCGCGCACCACATTGCGACAAGCGCTCAATAAACTGGTTTATGAAGGTCTACTAATTCGAAAGAAGGGTGTAGGCACAAAGGTAACTGATGTAACGATCAGTTCTAAATCAACAAACTGGCTTAGCTTTTCCCAGGAGATGCAAGCAAGGGGCATTCCGATAAAGAACTTCGAACTACATGTAAGCTGGGTTTATCCATCGGAAATAATAGCCAATTTCTTCAATATTAAAATAGATCAGAAAATATTAAAACTCGAAAGGCTGCGTGGCAGACCGGAGGGACCTTTTGTATATTTTGTATCTTACTTTCACCCCCGAACGGGTTTAACAGGAGAAGAAAACTTTAAAAGACCACTCTATGATATACTGGAGAATGATTACAGCATTGTTGCAGAACTATCTAAAGAGGAAATTAGCGCAACGACAGCAGATAAATTTATAGCATTAAAGCTGGAAACAGAACTCGGCAGTCCGATTTTATTCCGCAAGAGATACGTTTATGATCAGGCCGACCGGCCAATAGAATACAACCTGGGCTATTATAAAGCCAACAGCTTTGTTTACTCTGTAGAAAGTAGAAGGACTTAAACTATAGCGAAAAGGCCTGAAAATGCGAATACATCCTCAGGCCTTTTTCTTGTTTTAAGCATTATTTATATCATTTGGCTTTCTGATCAAGCTCCGTTATCGCAGTCCACAATACACCGGCCTCTCCCCTGAAACTAGCCGATCCCTGCGGCGTATTGTCTGGTGTATACCACTCATAAAAACCTTTGTTTTTGATGACCCGGTCTAACATTGGCGCCATTGCTTCACAGGCTTCTTCCAACAGATTATAGCGGATCAATTGCGATACCATTCTACCACCAAACCAGGTCCAGTCGCCCCCATTCTGATAAGAATATGGTCCCATACCCGGATTCTTAAAATACCCTTTCGGATAAACAGGATAAATGGTAAGCCCTATCGTCGCAGCGTTCGCTTTCTTAACGTTTTCCTGCATTTTACGATAAGCGATTTTTACCTCTTCTTTACTTAAAAGACCTGCTTCAATAGCAACTGCTGTTCCGCCATGATAATAAATCTCATTTTCATTAAATGAAGCAGGAAAAGGTGAACCATTTAAGTAAATATGTGGGATAAATTTCTGGTTCTTTCTATCCCAAAGATATTTACGACTATTGTTGGTAATTTTTGACCTGATATCCTTCCAGTATTTTATCGCTTTCGGCGATAGTTCCGCAATTTCCAAAAAATCATTTATCGCAATAATAAACATAGCGTTATCGTAAATATCTATGCTTAGGTGAGAGTTAGAATCTAAAACAACACCCCAATTATGCTCTGGTTGCACATCGCCCCAATCTACCGTGGTTGCACCCCATATCAGTCCATGTTTCTTATCGAACCTTTTGTTCAGTAAAAATTCCATGGCCCGCTCCAAATGCTTCTGCACGGGAACCCCTGAAATTGTATGGTTCAAAATGGCCCTGTCACCTGTTCCCCTCACATATTTTGCAATAGCTTGTACCAGTGAAGTTTCCTGATCGGTTTCTACGGTATTTTTGTGGCCTGCATAATCAGGTGCCAAAGCAGAATGGTAATAGTCGTAAGGTACCCCGCCCTTTTTAACAGGTACATATCCATCCAAGATAGCCCCATCAGGTTGTTGAAATTCAAAGAATGTAAGCAAGTGCTTTTTTATAAGCCCTTTATCATTCACCTTACTTGCCACAGTTACAAAAGTATTCAAATCCCTTATCCAGACTTCTCCATAACCATCGCCAGCTGTAAAGCCCTTTTTTACCAAGCCCTCTGCCATCAATTTCACCGCATCGGCCATTGGCTTAATGGACGCTATTTTCTGAGAAACCTCTGGCGTCAAAGCCTTTTGGCCGAGTGTAGCCTTGCTTAAAGCAAAAATACCCAGACCTGTCAACATTAACATTTTTACTTTCATTTGTGTATTGTATTATATGTTTATAAGTATTAAAATTTATCTACCGGCAGACTTAAACCTGTGCCAATGCTATCACGGCTTAAGTCTGGGCATCAAAGGCTATTTAGTGCGAAAAACCTTAAATTCGTAAATACCGGCGACCTCTTTATCATGAGCTGGTAGCAGCGTAAGACGCACCCATCTCGCCTTAGCATTATTTTCGTCCACATAACATGGAATAGATTTTTTTGTATTTGTAAGCTTATCAGCGAAAACAGACCAATTCACATTATCACTGGAACACTCAATTTTATATTGTGCGCTTTTATCGAAGAAATCTGTAAAGGTTTCGCACCTGGCAATCTTCTGTACTGATCCAAGATCAACGGTAAATGACTGAGGTCCGGCATCACTTCTGCCCTTCCATTTCGAAAAACTGTTTCCATCAAACGAAGGGATAAACTGGTGACCTATGGAATCCTGATCGGAGGTTGCTGTTTTCCATTCAGATACAATTTCTCCCGATGCCGGTGTATAGTTTAAAATTAAATTATCAAACCTGGCCACGTTAAAACCCGAAACATAACCTGCAGCACCTATCACATAGCTATCATCCATAACATCAGCAACGAGTTTTCCATCGATATAGCCTTTAATGTTACTTCCTTTACCCACCAGTTTAAGCTTGTGCCATTTGTTGATATCAACCTGGCCACTGGCCAGTGTATTGGTTTTAGTCTGGAGCTTCCATGTTCCATCTTTGTAAATATTTAACCGGTATCCAAAAGGAATTAAAGCCTGTGAAGATCTGTCGTAAGCCCCCCTTACAATCACTCCCGCATACCCTGGTCCGTTGAAAGCATTATCTTCTACAAATACGTCAGAGGAAATTTCTCCCTCTGCCCATTCCAGATTTTGCGAAACAAAAGTATAAGCACACTCATCAGGGATCCAGTGGGTAATGTCGTTAGTTAGCGACTGTCTTAAATACTTGTTGTTATCTGTTGACTGGTGCAGCTCAAAAGCTCCTGAATTATCATAGAAATATTTTGGCGAAAGCGGAGCCTGATCTAACGAATAACTGTCAAAATTATCGGCATATTTCTGAGGAAAAGCTTTTGGTTTTGCGATTTTATGTTCTCCTTTTTGCTGACCAGTTGTCGTGGTAACCGTATAGATACTTTCAGCATCAACAGATAAAGTGATGCTTCCGTTTACTGCAGTAATATCTTCTTGTTTCACGAACTGACTATTGCTATCCGATTTCCAGACATGCAGTTTATTTTTAGGAAGATCTGCAATATTAAAGGTCAATTTTTGAGCTTCACTACCGTTTACCACGACAATACTGTAATCATTGCTACCATCAACATTTTTATAAGTACAATAAGCGCCATCGCCACTTAACTCACCGCAACCACTGTCTATGTATTTCCATCCAGGCTTAACAAACTGATTAAAATGCGCTACTGCCCAAATGGTTGGCCAAACTTCATAATTACCCGACCAGGGAGTCGTTCCCTTCATAATTCCCACGTTCGAAAAGCAGGAAATATCAGGCATAGAAGCAATCGGGCACCACATGTTCACCTTTACAATTTTCCATTTGATGTAACATTTTAAAATGTTTTTTGCCATGTAGGTAGTATTTCTCCAGGATTTTCCTGGCAAAGAAAAGTCTTCGCCTGACCATAATGGTAAGCCTGTTGCTACAGAGTTAGGATTTGGTTCTTCCTTAGTGCTGTTCCACATGTAAGAATCCGGATAATGGTAACTGATAGAAGAAATTGTGTTTTTAAATACGGAATCTTTAACCAGCAAATCACTGATCCCCCATGCTTTCCCCGCCCCTTCCGGTGCATTTATTTTAATGTCTTTAAACCCATTTTTATCAAGTGTTGGCCTTAAAACATTTACAATCCAATCCCTGTTGTAATCTCTTTCATTCCAACATCCAGAGATATATTTCATTTTGAGCCCCCAGTGCTTCGCCCCTTCAATAAATTTAACCAGGTAGTCGGCATTGTCCTGCGACCATACACCTTTAAACCAGCCTGGCATGCTCCATTCCAGTGCATCAAGTTCGATACCGGGGTTTCGGTTTGCTGCTTCACGCATTAACCAGTACTCAAATCCCCTGTTATAATGGGGTGTCGCCATCTCCTCTCTGGTTCGGGCAAAGCTCGGTTCAGAACCACATGTGGTATTGCCATCGCCACCAATTTCGGTTTTAAGGTAGGTAAAGCCTGCGCCGAAATTAGGTTTAAATAAGTAATCCAGGATATCGCTTCTTGATTGTTCGGGATAGTCTATGAGCAGTCTTGAAGACGAGCCTGCGCTAACAGCACCGATTCCGTCAAAAATACGTCCGGCGCCATTGCCTTCAACCCTGATAACTTTGGCCGGCCTCATTTGATTAGCATTTGCCTGTCCAGACACTGCATGGACCACAAAAGACAAGCAAAGTGTTGTAATAGTGATTTTAAACATAGTTGATTATTTATTTACCAATTTGGATTTTGTATGAGTTTGCCCTTGTACAAGGCGATTTCTTTTGTAGGTAATGGTCTGAGATAATGCTTCTCGGGATTGAATGAACGGGCTGAAGCAGGTTGAGCGATTAAAAAACCATCGGCATCTGTTCTGGCCTGGTAACTGGCCCCGTTATAGGGAGCAATATTTTGCCAGGCTGTCCCTTTAATTTTAATACCCTTAATGTCCTGTATCATTTCTGTTTCTGCTGTTTTCCACCTCCTGATGTCGTCATACCTAAAGCCCTCCAGCGCAAATTCAACACTTCGTTCCCTCCTCAGTTCAGTTTTCAGGTCCAGGCCGTTCACCGTTAAAAAGGCATTGCTCAGCACCGGCATATTTGCCCTTATGCGGATGAGGTTGACACTCTTATTGAGGTCATCATCAGAAAGCTGCCCGTTCTTCTCAAACATTGCTTCAGCATAGATCATCAACACCTCCGCAAAGCGGATGATGTGGTTATCATATCCGAAATTATCACCGTTATTGGTATTCCCAAATACATTTTCCGAAAGATATTTATAGGTAATATATCCAGTGTTTCCATTACGTTGAGGGGAATTAGGCCAGTTGACAACCGGAACAATGGGATTGAAGACTTCAATGATCGAGGTACCGGGAATAACCATGGTCATTGTCATTCTCGGGTCCCGGTTATCGTACTCAGAACTAACTGTATTATAACCATTAAACTGAGCGGATTTAGTGATGGGCAATCCGTCTTTACAGAGGTACATATCGGCCAGCTTCCGGGTAGGCAGGTAGCATACGGTGCCCACTACAGAATAAGGGTATTGCTGCCCTGAAATGTTTACCTCATACCTCCGATCGAGTATACTCTCTCTTGAATCATCGCCCTCTTCGATAAACAGGTAGCGGTAGCTTTGTGTACCTTTCCCTTTAAACAGGTCATATTCTTTACTGTCAATTACAGCATTTGCCGCAGCGATTGCTGTATTCAGGTAGTTTGTTGCATCCGCGCCCCTGTACTTCTGCCAGGTACCTTCAAACAAGGCCACACGGGCCATCAACGCCGTTGCCGCACCGCTGGTGATACGGCCGATGTCGACACCAGCAACCTTACTTTTTAAAGGAAGGTCTATTGCAGCATCAGCAAGGTCCCGGAGAATGAGGTCCACCGTTTCTTTCCTTGTGGCCCTTGGAGCATACAAATCAGGATCATCTACATCCAGTACTTTCGTAATCAGCGGCACACCACCATACAAACGAAAGAGCAACCAATAGCTATATGCCCTGAAAAATCTCGCTTCTGCCACATAATTCCTGATACCGGCATCAGTTAAACCAGCCCCTTTGCTAATGATGTTATTTGCATTTCGGATATAGTAATAAGCATCTGTCCAGGTACGTGAGGTCTCTGAAGGCTGATAGTCGCCCGAACTGACTGCATTAGCAGTATTGAACGCAATATCTGTTTCAGTATCATTGAAATTCAGCCCCTCTAATGAATTATAAAGCGAATTTGCAGCAAGCTTAAAATCAGCTGCAGTTTTATAAAAGATCACATCCGACAAGGTGTCTTTGGGTTTAAGGTCAAGTTGTTTTGTACAGCCTGCATTAACGAATATGGCAATAACGAATGCTGTAACAATGGGTAGCTTAGAATAAAGTTTCATAATCATCTCTTTTATCGAATTCTAAAATTTAACATTCAGGCCAATAGATTTCACCTTGGTAAAGGGGTAAGTTTGCTCATTTGTCGTTTTATACCCCTCTTCAGGATCAAACGAGTGTCCCCATGTTGCTTTCGAAATGGTAAACAGGTCCTGGCCACTTACATACAATCTGACGCCTTTCAGTTTCAACTTTTTGCAAAGCTCGTCAGGCACATTATAGCCAAGGGTAATGACCTTAAAACGCAGGTAAGCCAGGTTGTTTACCCGCATGGAAGAATAACGCCAATTATAGTTGAGCAGGTTATCGAAACCTACCGATCCAGCAATCAGTCTCGGATACTGTGCACCTGTATTTTCCGGTGTCCAGCTTTTCCCATAAAAATATTCCAGTGGCTGGAAATAGATGGCACTCATAGGGACCGCGAAAACACCATCCCTGATGTTCATTTGTTTGCCTACCCCCTGCATCATGACAGAAAGATCAAAGTTGGAATAGGACACATTGATGTTTGCGGAAAAGGTATACCGAGGTAGGGCGTTACCCAGGTTAACAAGGTCGCCCTTAGTACCCTTTGCCGGGTCGCCATAAGGGGTAATGTTTCCATCACCATCGATATCCGTATACATAACATCGCCGATACCAATATTATTTGGAATCCCGCTTAACTTTTTATAGTTAGTCAGCTGATCGGCATTCTGAATAATTCCGGCGAAATTATACCCGAAGTAGGTATTTAAAGAATAACCCTGGTGGGTATAATTAAGTCCCTGGCTAAGTACATCATTCCCTTTCAATTCTACCAGTTTATTTTTACTGTCATTCAATATTGCTGTGATGCTGTATTTAAATTTTCCAGCCTGGTCTTTCCAGCCAATCGAGAAGTCGAAACCTTTGGTCGTTAAATGCCCCAGGTTCTGGCTTGGTGGTGTCCCACCAAGTGTTGCCGGCACTTGTACATTGACCAGCATATTCCTGTTTTCTTTTTTGTAGACATCAATACTACCTGTTAACCGGTTATCGAGAAAACCGAAATCAATGCCGAAGTTGGCCGTTTCAATGGTCTCCCATGTTCTTTTATCGGAGGCAATGCCAGATACAGCGCCGGGGAACCTGGCGTTTGGCGAGCCCAGCGGATATCCACCGCCTACAGAAATAAGTGGAATATAGCCGTAATTACTGAAGGCCCTGATCTCCTGATTTCCAGCCTGTCCCCATGAGGCCCTGAATTTAAGGTTACTGATGACATTGAGTGATTTAATGAATTGCTCCTGCGAAAGATTATAAGCTACCGATACGGCCGGGAAGGCTGCACTCCAGCGCTTATCAGGCGAGAACTTAGAACTACCATCTAAACGGACCGTAGCATCCAGAAAAAACTTATTATCAAAGCCATAGCTAAAACGGCTAAAGTAAGAGTTTAAAGCCCAATCTGTATCAAAACCGTTTAAACTGGTGTAGTTTGCTTTGGTTAAATCAGCTAAATTAAGTGTAAATATTTCGTTTCCTGTAAAATTTGAAGCATTAACGGTTGTGCCCAGGTCGGCATTTTTTTCGAATGACGTTCCTGCCATCAGGCCCAGGTTATGTTTGGCCCCGATAGTCCTGGCATACTCAATTAAACCGGTATAAGATTTGAACAGGTTCCTTCTGTTTTCATAATAGGCTGAATTCAAAGGATTTCTATAGCCCTGGGTATTACCTTCGTAATCATACAAAGTAAATGTCCTGGCATTTGAATTATCATTGTAATCGCTGGTATTTACACCAACCTGACCAGTTAATTTAAGCCCTTTTAATAGTTCTACATCAGCTTTCACATTGAAGGAGAAGGCATTGGTATTGGTTTGGCGGGTACCGCCTTCTTCCAGTTGCTGTGCAGGGTTTATATAGCCCTGGTAAGTATAATATTGCCCAACCTTATTACGCAAAGGGACAAAATTAAACAACCTCGGCGTATTCGACATTACATCTTCCCATGATCTTGGTTCCCTGATAATATCATTGTTAAAGCTATTCCTGGTCTGCACATTGATCTTGCCCAATAGTTTAAAATCATAGTTCATCCTTAAGTTGTAGCGGTTTGCATTGTTTTCACCATAGTTAAAAACACCATTATCCTTTGTATAGCCGGCCGAAAATAGGTAGCCGCTGTTTTCGCCTCCTCCTGTTACACTTAAATTGTGCATTTGCTGAGTAGCATCACCGTAAAGGATTTTATTCCAGTTGTTATCGGTATAAAATCCAGGATAATCCTGCAAATAAGTAACCCATCCCTTAGGATCAGCGGGAGCCCCCTGTTTGATTTTGGAGAATACTTCGTCAGATACACCAGGTAACCCCACATTGGTGAGTGATTCGTGTGTCATTTCTGCAAACTGCAATGTACTCGTTACATCTTTAAGGTAATCAGGTGTTTTTAACCCGAAATTCATAGAATAGTCTACCTGCGGAGGCCCTTTTACCCCATTTTTGGTTATAATCAGCACTACTCCGTCCGCCGCCCTCGCACCGTAGATGGATGCTGCTGCATCTTTAAGTACCGTAACACTGGCAATATCATTGGGGTTTAAGCTGTTAAGGTCACCCGGAATCCCATCAATTAACACCAGGGGTTTGTTTCCATTAACAGAAGAAAAACCCCGGATCTGAAGGTCATAGCCCTGGCGACCAGGCTGCCCGCTACTGCGCACAACGGTAAGTCCGGATACAGCACCCTGCAAAGCACTTGTAGCATTAACCAACGGACGGGATTCAAACACCTTTTTATCGGCCTGTGAAATTGCCCCGGTAACAGATGATTTATCTTTCGTGGCATACCCCACTACTACAATTTCCTTTAACTGGGAATTGTCATCCTGCAATGCTACACTTATAATTCTCCGCCCGGAAACCGGTACTTCTTTTGTCTGAAATCCTATGAACTTAAAAACCAGTGTGCCGTTCGCATTGGGCAAACGAAGGGAATAATTACCTTTTTCATCGGCAGTAGTTCCTATTTTTGTGCCTTTAAGCATAACAGAGGCCCTTGGTAAGGGCTGCCCGCTGAGATCAGATATATTCCCTTTCACGATCAGCGTATCTTGCTTTGCTTTAAAAACATTACCGCTGCCGGTATTGTTGTGCCAACCTGTTTTTGTTATCGCAGGTACATTTTTCGCATTGACCCTGTTAAAAAATAACAATAATAAGGAAAGCCCCATTAGTAACTTTAGATTCATGTGTTTAAATATTTGGTTATTTCATTTGTTTAATTCAACTCATAATAGACTGAAATAAAACACAATAGCAAAAGGAACACGATGTAATTGCTTTTGCTATTGCATTAAAATTACCGGTCGTGTGTCCAGAAGGTGAGTTCACCAACCGTAATGCCGTCGCCACCTCCCCAGGTTTCGAGTGCCTTAATCCTAATGTACCGGACTTTTGGAGATCCAGGGCTTATTGTAAACGGCTCACCGGCGCTTACATAGCCTTCATCCTGATCATTGTATTGGTTGCCTGGCAAACCAGAGGGTTTTCTGGAATCGCAATCAACCAGTTTTGTCCAGTTTGTCCAGGATCCGTCAGGGCTTGGATTATTACTGCCCCAAACTTCAAATTTCTTGAGGTTCCCTCCTTTATAAAGCCTATCATTTGCCTGCCAGATCTTAAACCTGCTAATAGAAACCGAAGTACCCATATCAAAAGTAAACCACTGGGGTATTGCAGTTGCTGTAGCGAAGCCATAAGGATTGTAATCATCATTCCATAAAAATCTCAATAGCCAGCCCCATTCTTCGGTCGCATCTGTAGGAAGCACATACGGAGCAAATTTCGATTTATCCAGTTGTCGTTCAAATACAGGAATTGTTGCTTCAGTGAAACCAACTGAAAACTCATCTATTGCATAAGGTTCGGGAAGATATATTGAACGGTAGCTAAGCTTAGTATCGTTCTTATATCCTGACACCTCGGTTTTCAATGTTCCACCAGGAACAATCATAGTTTGTGTTGCCCCTGCTTCGTTCGTGTATTTTAATTCTATAGATTTCTCCCCCTCAGCGGCTTCATTCCAATCTATGAGTATTTTACTTCCGTCCTGAGAATAACCAAGTGCTTTAATCGTCCGGTTGGTCAGCGCTTTTAGATAGTTCTCTCCATATACCATACCTGTTACTTTTTTACCTATCGATTTAGCGTTATCACTGGTATAGGTATATACATCAAAGTAATAAGTCCCTTGGGCAAGATTATTGACCAACATATTTACAACATCCTTACCTGTTGTCTTTACCACATTCATTTCCACCGAATCGGCATTGTTGTTCCAAAAAGCTTTAACCTTAGTTACTAATGGATCATTTCCCAATTCAACACGCAATTGAATCCGCTTATTGCCACCATGAGCAGCTATACTGTCTACCCTACCCGGATAGTAAATCTCACCGTCCTTGGTAATTTCTTTATAGTCATCTTCTTTTGTACAGGAGCTCGCACATGCTACTGTTACGATAAGAAAAAGGCAAGCTAGATATTTTATCATTTTCATAATTTCTTATATTAATTCATAATTATCCTGACTTATTACTGTGGATTACCCCACATGGTCAGCTCCGTAAAATTCACATAGACGCCATCAGACCAATTTTTTAGTGTTTTAAACCTAATGTATCTTACTGCCGGGGCATCTATTGGAAAAACTATTGTTTCGCCAAGAACAGCAGCTTCATTATCAGCGTTAGAATTCTGCCCGGCAGGTAAGCCTGAGGGCTTAATCTGTTCATGCGTGGCTAACAATACCCAATTGTTAAAACTTCCATCCGGAGCCGGATTATTTGAACCCCAGATTTCAACTTTTCTTGGATTATGAAGTGCATAATACCATCCTTGTCTCATGAACCAGGCCATACGGCTTAATTTAGCAGTTTGCCCCATGTCAAACGTAAACCATTGCGGCATGGTTACCGGATCTATCGAATGGTAAGCTGTAGTGTTACTCACATCATCATTAAAAAGATGGTCAACTTCATTTCCCGGATAAGCATTCGCATCTGTTGGCATCTTCAATCCTTTCATTTTTGTTTTATCCAGCCTGGCTTCGTAAAGTGGTGTTAACGTGACATAACTGGTATCAGACAAATTACCCCATCTGTCACGTACAAATAGTCCGAACCTGGTTTCCACTGCCGGAAGGTCCCTTGCACTAAAACTGCCTGTTTTAGACTTCGTATTCAGCGTTCTGATTGGAACAAAATTTCCTAGTTTGTCATTTGTTAAAATAACAATTGCTAAATCTGACCCTGTTTCATTCTCATAGGAAACATCCAGCCCTCCAAAGGCAGCATTGGTTATCAGCTGGTCCTGAACAAGTGCAAAAGGAGGTGTTTTAGGATGCACTTTTACAGTTAATGGTGCAGATTCATTCTCACTCTTGTCTACAGCATACAATCTTGCTTCATAAACATCCGAATCTCCAAACCCCTCCAGGGTCAGGTTATCCAGATAACGGCTGACTTTTGTTTCACGAAGAACTCCCTGTTTAGTAGTATACACCGCTCTTACGTAAAGTAAATCCTTGTCCTTTGGCAGACTATAAGTTATTTTTACTGCGCCATTCAGGTTTTCAACCTGTGCATTACTAACCTGACCGGGAACCTGATGATCATTTTTATCAATTGTACCCACTTCAGTTTCCTTACAAGCTTCGCCAGTTACCATAAATAACAGTCCCGCACATAACACATATATTAATCGTTTCATTTTTTCCTTTTTTTGATTAGTGATTAATTGCTCAACTCCTTCCAGCTACCGCTACCAGCCAACATTTTGAACCAGATTTGGATTTACCAGTAAACTGTTGTCTTTTAAGGGCCAGAAATAATCTCTGGGACTATTGAAACTCTGGTTAAATAACAGTACCCTTCTATTATAATCCGCATAGTTTGAGCGGATCACATCCCAGCCATAGATCGGTTGGTTCAATATCTCCCTAGCTGTTTTCCAACGTTTTAAATCCCAAAAACGACTACCCTCAAAGGCCATTTCGATTAAACGCTCCTGATGTATAATATCTCTTAAGCCGTTCTTGTCTAGATATTTACCGGGATTGTTCGAAAAATTTACCCAGGAAGTTTCAACTGATTTAAGACCTGCACGATCTCTTATTATATTAAGATACTCCAATGCCAGTGGTCTGTTATCTGTTTCGTTTAACGCCTCAGCATAAAGTAAATAAAGATCTCCCAATCGCATTACCGGCCAGGGATAGCGCTCTACAGTTATTGATGTTGCGGCAGCCACCATTTCCCAGTTCACTAATTTCTTAGTATAATAACCCGTTACAGAAAATATACGGCTTTGTTTTTTACCCGAATATTGTCCTGATTTACTTTGAATGTTAAAATTTCCATTTTTCATAAACCACTTAGAGCCATCAAATGCCATATCCGCATAAAAACGGGGCTCTCTGTCAAAATGTAATCCCACAGACTGATAACCGTTTTGTATCCCTACGTCAGCAGTGGTGCTGGTCCTGAGATGGAACCTATTGGCATAGTCCCAGGTCTTATCCTCATTAATGGGCACGCCATTTTCCGTATAAAATAATTCGGCCATTTTTAATGTAGGTGCAAGCTGTCCTTTTAAGCCCGAGTTAGCAGTGTTTGCTTCTAACTGCGGCGCTGCATACAATTGTAAGGTCCAGGTATCATTTGGTTTGGTAGTTGTTCCCCAGATCAATTCCGTATTCCATTTTTCACACACAGCATTCCGGATACTCATCTCAATTTTTGTAGCCTCATCAACTACCTGTGTGGCAGAGCTAAAACGATACAGGTCCACTCCCGCACTTTTGGCTGCGAGAATTGCTACCCGGCATGCCTCCACGGCCCTTTCCCATTTCTTTTGCTCAAACGTTGGATTAAACAGTACTTTTCCATCTGTATTTTTGAAATTACCATAATCGGGGTTTCCATTAAATAAAGGGCTGGCAGCAGTGACCAATACCCGCGCCTTTATGGCAAGCGCTGTAGGTTTGGTAATTCTTCCCAGTTCAGTACTTAAGTTCAGGATCTTATCGGGCAAGCCCGCGCTTCCCTCACCTGCTGCAGCCTCGTCTAAAAGCTTAGCGATATAATTTACAACAGAATCTACAGGTTGCCGGGCCACCTTTACGTCCTCCGGTGAGGCTGAAATCGGTAAATTCTTATCTATGATGGGAATAGGCCCATACATTCTGAATAAATACCAATGAAAATAAGCTTTCAAAAATTTCGCTTCAGCTACCCAGCGATCTTTCATATAGGGTTCAAGATCTCTGACTTTGTCGATATTCTCAAGAAATATGTTACAGTTTCGAATACCCAGCCACATGGACCTGCCATCAAAACCGTCCCAATAATTAAGGTCTGGTTCATCTTTATTCTGAAGTCCCCTCGCAATGTTATACGGCGCTAAACTTGAATAGTCCTCCCCAGTTGGAAGCGGCCAATAAATCCAGAGTTCATCACCTGTATTCATCCCTGCATTCATTTCCGGATGTCCTTCCCTTGGCAAACCATCATAGCAGGTGAATAAAAACTTCTCCGCTTCATTGCGATTGGCAAAAGCATGATCTATAGTGGACACATTGTCTGGAACTACATCCAGAAAACCCTTCTTACAGGAGTTCATGATTAGCGTCAGCAATACTGCCGAAAAGGTTAAACAAATAGTATATCTTTTCATATCGAATTTCTTATTTGAGTTAGAATTGCACATTTAGTCCAAAATTGAATACCTTTTGGACCGGATATCCCAGGCCGTTACCTCCCTGCTCAGGGTCCCATAGTTTGAAACTGCTTTTAACGAACAGATTACTGGCATTGGCATATAGTCTGATTGACCCCAGCCCTATTTTACTTAGTGATTTACCGGATAAATTATAACCTGCTTCAACAGTTTTTAACCGTAAAAAAGAGCCATTACGCATCCACCAACTAGAGGGCTGCAGATTATTCCTACTTAAATTCGGACTTAAACGCGGCCAAAAGGCATAGAGATCTCTTTTCTCTTCAGACCAGTGATCTTCAGCAACGGCCTTTAAAAGGCCATGTTGATATTGCCCGTTTAAGACAAAGGGGCTAATTTTATCGGGATTAATCCAGAAAGAGGATCTGGCAGAGCCTTGAAAAAAACCGCTGATGTCGAATTTTTTATAACCTACAGACAATCCAAATCCATAAATTATTTCGGGAGTTGAGGGCAAACCTAAGGGGACATAATCAGAAGAAGAAATTATACCATCACCGTTGATATCCCGATATTTAATGTCGCCGCCCATTACTTCACCAAAACTCTGGACCGGAGAGTTTTTCACTTCTTCATCATCAACAAATAACCTCTCGGCTATTAACCCATAATTCTGACTAAGTGATTTACCAATTTTGGATAGGTAAGCTAAACTTGAAGGATAATTGGGTTCTTCATTAATCAGCAATTTACTGGTCGCATAGGTAAATGTTCCTCTCGCCTGTACCCACATATTTCCAAAATTCTTATTATAGTCTACCGAAAGGTCAACGCCTTGTCCTTCGGCCTCGCCAACATTTGCCTGTATGCCCGCCGCAAGCCCCATTGTTGTGGGAATATATGCCCTGTTCATTAAAATATTACTCCGGTGTTGCTTATACACATCTAAAATGATATTCCAGTTACTGAACAAGCTCAGGTCCATTCCGATATTAACTGTTTTTGCTTCCTCCCATGTAATCGCCTCATTGGCATACCTGGAAATTGACACTCCTTCTTTGCTATAGCCATAATTTGTTCCAAAGGCAGCCCCATGAGATGCATCCCTCAAATTAACATTGGATAAATAAAAGAAACGGTCATTAGGATTACCAATCTGGTCATTACCAACCAATCCGTAAGTGGCCCTAAATTTTAATTTGGTAATGGCATTTTTTACCGGATCAAAAAACTTCTCGTTGGACACATTCCAGGCTACTCCAATAGAGGGGAAAAAACCATAACGGTGATTTTTAGCGAACCGCTCTGAACCGTTCAAGCCAAAATTCGCTTCGAGCAGATATTTGTTATCATAACCATAAGTAAATCTTCCTGATAGCCCCTGGTTTCTAAAAGGAAGCGAGCCCTGAAGACTACCGGCATTGCCGGTAAGATAATTTCGCATCTGGGTAACTAAGAGTCCCCCGATACTGTGTTTTTCTGAAAAAGTACGACTGTAATTAACTGCAGCTTCCATATAAGAAACTGTATTTAAAGTCTTTGCCCCTTCCGAATAATTTAAATACTCGGTAGCATCCCTCTCATTCAGTAGCTCTAAATTATATTTGTCACCCGTAGCACTCGTTGCATTTGCCCGGTAAAAAAAGGGATTGTACTTTCTGCTTACGTTAAAAGAAGAATACCGCTGCGTATAAGCCATCAGCCTTGCAGTAAGACCAGATGTAACAAATTTCAGGTCCTGCTTAATTTCAAGCTGTATATTTAATGTTGAAGCATTTGATTGCTGGAATCCCGAAACCATTTCAGCGTATGGGTTAAAGTACAAGGCCTCTCCTCTTTCATTAATTTTTGCATTCCCAAACAACGGGTGTTGCACGTACGGCAAATCGGATGGGGGAAAGATGGCAGGAAACTTTACAGGGTTTGCTGCTATGGCACCCTGAAATATATTTCCTCCCCCACCTATTGGTCCCTGGTAATCGTCAAAGCTTCCCGAAGTTCTTACAATCCCCTCGGTAGTCGGTGTCAGTTTAACGTTTACATTTGAACGGACTTCATAGCTTTTCAGTTTAATATTATTGTCAAACTTATTACCATGTTCGGATTTTAATACGCCATTATCTACATTATAAGTCCCTGAAATGTAATACTGTGCGGCTTTTCCACCACCGCTCATGTTCATATTAAATCGTTGATTAAGCGTATAATCCTTAATCAATAAATCAATCCAGTCGTTATTTGGATAAAGTAATGGATTGTCACCTGCTATAGTCCGATCAATTTGGTTCTGCTGGTAGGGCAGTTCTCCAAGCCGGTCCCTTGTCAACACCGCTTCATTTGCCAGTTTCATATAAGTAATATTGTCTGCCAGTTTAAAATTCTCGGTATTGGATGAAAGAGAGTTTTCGGCACGGACATTAAACCTGGTCTTCCCATCTGATCCGGATTTGGTGGTTACCAAAATAACCCCGTTTGCCCCCCTGGCCCCATAAAGCGAGGATGCCGCAGCATCCTTTAGCACAGAGAAACCTGCGATATCGTCGGGCTGCAGTCTGGCCAATGCATTAGAACTAGATTCCATACCATCGATAAGGATGAGTGGATCTACTTTTCCAGTTCCGAATGTGGTGATACCACGAATAAAAAACTGTGCATTATCTGCACCCGGTTCTCCGCTTCTCTGATAGGCAACCACTCCCGATAGTCTGCCAGCAAGCATGGTAGTTAAGTTACTTGTTGGCCCTTTCAATTCTTTGGGGTTAATCGTAGTAATAGAACTTACCAAACTTTCTTTTTTCTGCTGACCATAAGCAACCACCACCACTTCATTCAATTCACCTTTGTCTTCCGGCAGTAGCACATCAATCTTTTCAAGGCCATTAATTCTAACTTCTGTTTTTACATACCCTATAAAAGAAAATACCAGGATACCATTTGTATTTTTCACTTTGATGATGTAATTACCATCACGGTCTGTTGTTGTTCCATTAGTGGTATTTTTAAGTGTCACACTAACTCCTGGCAATCCTAGTCCATCTGCATCTTTTACCTTACCCTTAATGGTAAGGTCGCCGGTCTGGGCGATAGATATTTGTATACCGGTCCCCAGTAAAAAAATACATAAGAGATATTTCACTCTCAGGTAAGAAAAGATACGTTCGTTCATAATTTATTTGGTTTAGCTTGGTTTATTCTATACAACTCAATTTGTACATACATATTCACATATAACTATTTTGGCATCAAACTTTTTTTGAAATCAATTTTCAAAAACCTTAAAAAGAATAACTTTTTCTAATTGCTGTATGCTTAAATATTTTGAATGTAGCTGACTCTTAGCAAGTATATATTGCTCCCGGTGGTCAACTGGCTATTGCACGATTTCAAAATTCGTTATTATACTGAGTCTGGAAATGGATTTTTCAATCTTAATAATGGACAATACAATCAATAAAAAAGGCTGTTCCTGCGAACAGCCCTCTTTGAAAAAACAGATAACCTAGACTTCATGTACATACAATCTGTCCCAAATATAAGCTATCGGCCACCCTTTGCCTGTCATCAGATACAAAAGAGATGTAAATCTCCAATACTTGATTACGCATGGACGGAGTAATCTCCAATACGGCCCGTCCTTCTATTCTTCTCGCTCCGCTACTAATGAAGACCTTTTCTTTTTTTGCCGGGGCATAAGCCATTAACATGACCTGGTCCTCATTCTCCGGCCATGTATACCCCTCAACGTCCCAGCTAAAATTTAATCCGGCCTCTCCGGGTTCAACTATAGCATTTACCGGCTGAGGTAAGACACCTGCACTAATGATGATTTTAGAATAATCAATTTCCACTTCGGGATAAAATCCTTTAAGGGCATTTGGCTTATTGTAAAAGATTGCCAGATTGTGATAGTTTTTGGTAGTGCCCCTGGCTTTTGGGTAAAAGCCTGTTTGGAGTAAAGTTTCCATCCCGCTGAAGAAATCCATAATCGTCCTCATCTGCATCTTGTTGTTCAATTGTTTTGCTGTGGGTGCCTTTGTATTTACACCAATTGATCTGACGATTTCCTGATCATTCAGCGTATAAGTTACCAGATTTGAAATTCTACCTTTTGCTGCACCAAGGATGCCATTTTTTAAGATTGCCATAATAAATGATTTAAGTTAATTAATATTTTATCTTCCTTATCCAAAGAACCGGAAACCCGAAATGATCAGCCCACAAAACGCTGGTGTTACCTTGCCCGTAGCTTGGTCAGGCGATTAATCGGCCATAGCCCCGGCAAGGCCGCAGCAAGGCCTCAGGAATACCCCACCAAGGCCCCCTCAACAGCGTTTTATTTTCGACCCTTTCTGGTACACCGAAAAAGTTCCATTTTTTGGATAGAAAACAAAGAAAAACAATTCATACAAATCCCACCAGTCCCGGGGGGTACCGTACGTTCATAGTAAAAGGGGTCAAAAACACCCTTTAAAGCTATGCTATGGCACAATTATTTTAATTAAAAAAAGTGTATTATTCTTGAAAATGCCATGGGGGACCTGGCGAACAACAGCCTATGGCTCTACTGGGAAATCCGGGAAATAAAAAGGGAGCAATCGCGCTGATGCTCCCTCTTTTTAAATTCGGTACCGACTATAAATTATTTTGCCGGGGTAATCACGATTTTTCTAAATTCGATTGGCATGTGATCTCCCTGCAGGTAAATCGGTCCTGGTTCACCTTCGTTACTATCCAAAGCACCGCCTGTAATTCCTGGGATTTCCTGATTGCTGATGATCGTTTTACCATTAGCAACTACCGTCACCAAACGGCCTACCAGGGTAATGTCATAAGCCTGCCACTGATCCGGTCCTAACGTTACCATTTCATTGGCCGTTAGGAACCCATAAATTCCACCAAACAATACGCTATTAGGATGTGCATCTTTCTTACTGTCTTCAATTTGTGTTTCGTAACGGCCCCTTAAATACACACCGCTGTTACCACCCTTCGGATATTTAAATTCAACATGTAATTTAAAATCATTGAATTTTTGATTGGTAATTAGGTTGGATCCAGCTTTAGGACTCGTTAAAATGCCGTTTTTCACTACCCATTGGTTCTCACCGCTAGCTTTCCAGCCAGTTAAATCTTTACCGTTAAACAAATTAACTGGCTTGCCCCATACCGGTGCAGCAGTTCTTTTTAAATAAGGAGCTTTAACACCTTTCCAGCTATAATACTTTTTACCCTCGCAATCGGTCATTGTGCCCTGTATTCCATTAGCAGTCAATTCACCTTCAATAATCATGTTTTGTGTTCCGCTTTCCCACTGTGGTGGAATTTCAAACCTGAACTTACCATTGTCAAACTTCACTTCTGATACAGGACGTGCGCTACCAGATGTAGCGACAAAATAACCTACCAGTGTTTTGAAACCTGATAGTTTTACTTCCAGCCATGAAGGTGCAGATTTACCATCCACATCAACAGTAATGTCCCAACGGCCAATCAGATCTTTTGGTTCTGCTGATTGATTTGTACTCATAACTGCTTTGTTTACTGAGGCAAACAAACTATCGGCAGATCCGGCCATTAAAAGGCAGCTCATACCGAATACAAGAATTTTTTTACGCATAAAATAATTATTTTTTATTGTCATTTGTGTTTAGGGCCATGGCCGGCAATGATTTCCGGCTTTAGGCATCACAAGATAAGATTTAAATATTTAGATATAAAAAATATTAGCCGTGAATAGCTTCTTTGTTGCCAAAGCTTTGTATCAGTTCCCCCTCAAATTCAAGCCATTCCTTCCACCTTTTTTCTACATCAACATCAATGGTGTACTTGCGGGCGAAGTTCAGAAAAATGGTATAATGACCTGCTTCTGATACCATCAGATCATGATAGAACTTTGCCAGTTCCGGGTCTTTAATATTTTGGGACAACACCCTAAACCGTTCGCAACTTCTCGCTTCAATCATTGCGGCAAATAACAAACGGTCTATAAAAGCAGTGTTTCTACTCCCGTCCCGCTTGCTGAATTTCACGAGCCGCCCTACGTAATCATCTTTACGTTCACGGCCCAATGTATAACCACGCTGCTTAATGATATCAACCACCATTTGAAAATGCTGCATTTCTTCCAATGCAATAACCGTTAGTTCCTCAACAAGGTCCATATACTCAGAGTTATTGGCAATCAGCGTAATGGCATTTGTTGCTGCTTTCTGCTCACACCATGCATGATCAGTTAAAATCTCTTCTAAATTTGATTCAGCAATGTTCGCCCAACGCGGGTCGGTCAATAATTTTAATCCAAGCATAATGATAAATATGTTCTTTGGACCAAAAATAGGAAAGATCAGCCTATTTACTTAAATCTACAAGCATTTCTTTTGCTTTTTCAAGCAATTCGTCCCTTCCTTCTACCATACCTTTTATAGTCGGTTTTAAAACATGATCGATCCTGACGCCCACGCGTTGCGTAGGCGTACCATCAGGATAAAATACACCTATGCCCGATATCATTGTTGCAATACCTCCAGGCAGTATAATTGAGGATACATTGCCATCAGCCCCGGCGGTTGTACTTCCAATCACCTTTACGTTCGGCGAACTTTGAAAAGCCATTGTCGTATATTCAGCCTGACTTTGCGATGTAGCGTTAACAATTATGATGATATTGCCTTTATAATTGTCATCTGTACGCTCTCCATTTTTTAGAGGATCTGTATAGGTGAATAATCCCGGGTGTAGCAAGTCGCCCTTGGTAAATTTCACGAAAGGAGTTGAAGAAGATTTAATGTAACGTGCAAAGGTAAAAGGCATAAAGTCCGAAGGATAACACCGCATATCTATGATCATACCCTTTGTATTTTTAAAAAGCTCCTTAATAGCGCGCAGGTCCCCATTCTTGTATTTACCCGGATACACATAGCCAATTTCATCACTCAGTAACTTGAAAGCGCTATTTTCTGCAACATCGTTTGATTTCCGATAGTAATATAGCGGAAGCGCCGGAGTGGTTTCTGTTACCTTTTTCCCGCCCCTACTCAACTCAACTGTAAAACTTTCTGTATTTCCACGAAGTAAGAAGCCGGGCAAATCCCTTAATTGGGTGTCGTAATTGGATGCAGCGGTATAAGGTAAAAATTCCTTCATCAGCTGTTCCAGAGGTTTACCGTTGATAGCTGTAACAATATCTCCGACCAGGAACTTTTGCTTTACATTCAATGTATCTGAATAGTAACCGCTCACCACTAATTTATTTTCATAGAAGTATGCTTTAAACGGGAGTTTATATTTTCCTTTAAATTCGTTCAGGCTCTCATTGTTGCCCCAGATATTGGCGTGTGTATCATTTATTTTGGCAATTATTTTAAGGGTAGCCAAAACATAGGACTTCGCATCTTTGGCCTCCACAAATTCGGGTATGGAAACACTTAATTGTTTATTCCAGTCTGTTCCGATAATGTCCTTATATGGGAAAAAGTAATTGATCATAGCCCAATAGCGGTATAGACTAAGTAAACGGTATCCTGCATCAGGATAACTCATTTTTAAATATGGTTTCTCATTTTCAAATTTAGGATTTCCTACACCAGGCATTAAAGAAACGTAATAATTACTGGATGAACGTCTGGCATTTCTCACAGAATGCAGTTTAGCCGTCAACGTTTCAGAGAAAACCGAACCATCAAACAGCTGACCATAATCTGGTTTTATTACAGCATTCTTATAAGTCCGTTCAACTTTATCCGGTAATGGTGTACCAAACTTATCCAGATAGCTCTCCAGGGTATTACTGAGTTCTTTATTGTCTTTCGCCTGGATCACTGCCGGTAAAAACCTAAATAGTTCTGCATCCCAATTATAATCGCCCCTGGCAACCGAGGGATGATGATACTTCAGAAAACCCCAAAACTGACCTGCAAGCGTCAGGTTATTTATAATCTGCGGGGTGATTTTAAAAGGGGCAATCCCAGACGAAGTACTAAAAGCCGTATCCAGTTCTGCCTGTGCCAAAACCACTTGTTTTACAGGTACTTTATTGATCTCCTTCCCATCGATAAACAATTGAAAACCATCAAACCAGGCCTTTCCGCTACCACTCAATATACCTCCGATATGAATTGCCCTGGCCGCTTCACTGTCATAGGGCAAAGTGATAGCATATTCCTTCCAGTCGCTGGTACCTTTAAGCTGTTGTTTTTGCATGTTATCAAAGGCAATTGAACCTTCTTTGCCATCTATCCGCATCCATAAACCAACAAAACCAGAATCCACCTGATCCATCTTGATAAAGCCCTTCAGTTCAATAGATTTACCTTTAAAAACTTGTGAAATTGCATAATCAATTACACCAAACTGAGACTGGCCATTTAGCTTCCGAATAGAGATTGAATGTTCGCCGGATTGTTTAACGACATTGTCCAATATCACTTCATAGCTTTTTTTCTGTTGTTCATTGAAGGAAAACTGCCAGTCCTGAGGCATTTTTGTAACCGCATTGAGTGTTTCCCCATCCACATTATAAATTATTTTTTGTCCAAAGGAAAAAAGTGAACAACACAGTAAACAGAACGTTAAGAAAGTCTTCATAATTACATCATAATTAAAGAACTAATATAAATCATTTAAAATAAAAATCTAATACATTAATTGTGTGTTCTAGAAGTATATTTGAAAAATCAGTCCACATATTGTGAGATAAGCTACCCAATTTAAAAATGATGATGAAAGCTATAAAGATCCTCTGTTTAGGTTTAGTAATAACGGCAAGTAGTTGTGGAAACAGCAGTGTAGAGAAAGATGACGCCAAAACGTTATACACAGCAATAAACAAAAATGATACGGCAATATTAAAAATTAAACTGACCGATAAGGAGTTTTATGGGCAACTGGAAATAAATTACCATGGTGCGTACAAAGACTCCGGAGGTGTAAGTGGAATAATAAAGGGAAATACCTTAAAAGGAACTTATCGCTTTCAGCATTACGGAATTGAAAAATGGCACAGCATGCCCATTGCCCTGTTGAAAAAAGATGATCAGTTGATTATGGGCGAAGGACTTATGGAAATTTATATGGGCATGTATTATTTCAAAAAGAATGTGCCAATCAATTATCAGAAGCCAAAGTTTATATTTAAAAAAACACGTTAACAACAGCGCCTATCGTTATGTATATGACAGGCGCTGTTGATATATGAAATACGGGTATTTATTTCTTATTCTTTCTCAAATCGGTAAATATCGCAGCCTTATCTTTCGATGTCTTTTTCAGCTTAAATGAATCAAATATTTCACCTGAAGCCTTATATGCAGTATAAACCAGGTTGTCGTGATCAACTGATATGATCTGGAACAGTTGTGTATTTTCGGCAAAAATATCCATCCATTTAGGTGTAACATCTACTTTATACATTTTTGGCCCGGCCACCGATACCACGTACATTGGACCTCCAACCCTACCAGACACGCCAGTTGGCAAATTTTGTCCCCTGCTATAGGTATGATCATGTCCCTGCATCAAAATATCTACATGGTACTTATCAAAAAGCGGTTTAAATATCTCCCTAAACTCTTTATTGTCCCTCCCCTTCGCCGTGGAATACACAGGGTGGTGATAGGTGATCATTGTCCATTGCTTCGGATTGTTTTTCAATACTTCTTCAAGCCATGCAGCCTGGATCTTTAGGGAATTAGAATCCAGCACGATCATCTGGGAGTTTAAAGAGATCAGCCGAACGTTTGAATAATCAAGATAATATACAGATTCTTCTAATCCTTTAGGTCCGTTTTCAGGCAAAGTATACTGGGCACGCCAGTGCGGGTCCAGGGTCAGTAGTTTTTGTTCATCCCGAAAATACTCATGGTTACCCGATGATGGGATACTTGGAATCATCCCATTGATAAAACCACCACCAAAATGCCATTCTCCCCATTCCTTGTCATTGTTGGACCGGTTAATCAAATCTCCGGCATGTACAATAAACCGGGCATCACCATGTGTGGCAAATGCCCTTCTGATCACTCTTGACCATTTTGATTTGATGTCATTCTGCGCATCGCCCAGGTAAATGAATGAAAAAGGTTTGGTAACTGCCGGTGCTGTTTTAAACTGGAACCATTCGCTCCAGTTTGTGCCATCACCAACACGATAAGTATACACCTGATCTGGGCTAAGCCCTGTAAAAGTCACACTGTGATAATTGGCCAGTTCATATTCAGTACCTTTTAAAAATGAGGTAACAGCAGGATATTCTTTAGCCTCAGGTTTATCAAGCTTTGGCGAACTGTCCTCAACCAGTATCTGGGCAAAGCTTTTTACAACAGTACTATCCGTTCTCCAGGTTACAGATTGTGTAGTGGCGGGATCGGCAGACCAGGTCAATATGATCCTGTCAGGCAAAGCGCCGGCCTGAAAAGACTGCGCTTTACCTGTATGGACCAGGAGTATTAATGAGAGCGTTAAAAGTGTTGAACAAGCTACTAAAGCTGAGCGCTCTAGTGTGGTTTTAGAAGTTCTTTTATCAGATAGGGTCATGTATTTATTTTTAGATATTAAAATGGATTATATTTAAAGCCGGCATTGGCCCAGGTAGAGAAATATTTATGGTCATTGGGGCGACCATCGCCATAATCAAGAATCGTCTGCGCATTATTGATGTTGCTGATGCCAATAAATACGGTAAATTTCTTATTGATCTTTTGTGAAGCAGAGAAATCCAGTTGCATTCTACCTTTTTCCATCAAATCATCCTTTTGTTCTTCAGCAAGTTCACTGATAAAAGTTTCATAGAAGTTTAAAGAGATACGACCTGAAAAGCCATATTTCTCATAAGAAAGTGAGGCATTCCCTACTTTAGGGCGCATGGATGGCAGACGTACAGTTCTTTCGCTTACAATTCCGGGTACTTTAAATTTCGATTGGATCTGGGTAAAGTTTCCATAAACACCAAAACCGTTCAAAAATCCAGGAAGGAAGGTCAGCTGTTGCTGCCATGCAATTTCATAACCATATACGTAAGCGTTGGCACCATTCACGGTCTGGGTAACCTGGTATTGATCAAATTCGCCCCCCTGACGTGTAAAAATACTCTCGTAAATGTAATTGTCTATGTTTTTATAAAAGATACCGCCGGAAATTAAACCTAAGGATTTCAGATAATGTTCAAATAGAAAATCATAATTGGTAGAGGTAGACTGGTCCAGATCAGGATTACCTATTTTCATACGCTTTCTTCTTGGTTCAACTTCCTGCCATGGCACGAGATCATAATACCCCGGACGTGATAACGACCTGGTCACCGCAGCCCTCACATTGGTACGCTGATCCAGCGCATATTTCAGGTTTAAACTCGGGAAGAACCCATCAAAAGCAGAGTTCACCGCAACTTTATTGGTACTTACATATTTTCCCGTATTGTCGAAAGAAACTATGTTGCCATTGTACTTAAATCCGGTACGCTCATAACGTACACCGGTAATCACATCCAGTTTGTTCAGCGTTAGTTTCCCCATCACATAACCCGCGCCCATATTTTCAGATCCGTTATAAGAATCCGGATCGGTATTCTGTCGGATATAAGTCTCATCACTCTCAAACAACGACAAGTTATCCTGATAATATTTCTCCATCAGGTATCCATTGGAAATCGCACCTGAGAGGTCATACTTACCATTAAAATAATCCTTTCTGGAATAATCCGACAGGAAATTCTCCATTCCAATCTTACCGGTTTTAAGTTTGTACTGGAAATAATTCCGGGTATGGTCGTCTTCTTTATATTTATAACGTCCGCCGAACTTAAACATGAACTTGTTTTTATCGCTCAGGTCGAAGGTACGCTGCACATTAAATGAAACCTGTCCGTCTTTATCGTTTGCAAACTGGTGACGGTTCACATAGGATGAGGTTGTATAGTTTGCCGGGTTATTGACATCGGCTGTAGTAAAGTTAAACTGAGGGGCACGGGGATCACTCATGTCCATCGCCGCAGCCAAACCACCATAAGTAAAATATCCATCATAGTAGATAGGTTGATCATACTTACCGCTTGCAAAAGTAAAATCGATATTGGCAATCCAGTTATTGATATTTGTTTTCGCTCCTAACGACAAACTCAATAGATCGCGGTGATAATCACGCGGAGAGCCACTGGAGCCTATAGTAATACCTGTGGTATTTATGTCATCTGTATAATTACCAATGCTGTAACTTTTTGTTCCCCTGGTTTGCAGTTCGTAAAACTTATTGTACGCCCCTCTGAAGTAGACCTGACTTTTCTCATTCGGGAAAAAGCTCAGTTCGGCCTGCAGACCAGTATTCTGACGGTGCAGGTCAGTTCCTTCCAGTTCCAGGTTAGAAAGTTTAACCTGATCAACACCATTGATTTTGTAAGTACCATAATCCTTTTGTACACGGTCTTCCCCACGGTAGGTATTGCTATAGTTTACACCAATCAGATAGGCCCATTTATTTTTGCGTTGTCCGTAATTAAAAGCACCGTCAAAGTTTTGTTTCTCCAACAGGAAGTTATGTCCAAAAGATCCTTTTACCTGTAATTGTTCCATACCCATCTTAGGGGTTTTGGATATGATGTTTACGGAGCCAGAAGTACCATCGGCATCCATATCCGGTGTCAGGGTTTTATTGACTTCTATAGCTTCAACAGTAGAGGAAAGGATCCCGTTCAGGTCAATATCCCTGGAGTTGGTTTGTGTGGACGGAAGCCTGTTGCCATTTAAAGTTACCGAGCCCATGCTTTGGTCGAGGCCACGGATAATAATGTTCCTTGGCAAGCCATAACTATAATCCATCGCTATACCTGGTACACGTTGCATAGCTTCACCTACGGTAGCATCCGGGAAACGTTCGATCTGCTCTTCAGACAATACATACTTGATATTATCTGCGTTACGCATATTACTTAGCGCCACAGCTTCACCTCTTCTGATCCCGCTAATGGTAATTCCCTTCATGTCGTTGCTCTGGCTTTCCAGGTTCAGCTCCATTTTAGTGGTCTTATCGTCTTCCACCTTTACTTTAAACTCTGCGGATGTATAACCGATATAGTTGACCACTAAAACCACTGTTCCCGCTTTAATATTTCCTAATACAAAATAACCGTTCCCGTCAGTAATCACCTTCTGATTGCTGCCTTTAACAATTACTGTTGCATAAGGTAAGGTCTGCTGATTGGCCTTGTCTTTCACATAACCAACAACAGTACCGGGCTTTACCGCCCGTGCTACGTTTTGCCCTTTCTTTAAAACCACCATCATCCCGTCTTCTATAAGGAAGAGATTGTTTTTCTTTAAAAATGGACTGAGTATAGTCCTTGCTGTTTTAGATTCATCGTGAACAGATACCTTCGCATTAACCAGTTCGTTATGACTATAAACAAAACTAACGCCTGTTTTCTTCTCTATCTCTTTTAAAAAATCTGCAAATGCTACATTCTTCATATTGATGTTGATACTTTTGTCTAATCCGGACTGTCCCCTGACTACCGATGCCTGCACCAGGTTCAGAAATAAAACGGAAAGGATACTGAATATTAAGCTTGTACGCATAATTATTTTCATAAGGCTATCAGCCCCATTAAAATTTTTCATATTTTTGGGTTGTTTAAATTTTTATAGGATTTAAATAATTTCAATACTTAACCGGATGGATGCCGCCGGAAGGTTAAGATTGAAAACGGTAAGAGCGTTAATCGCGCTAAGAGCCGTTCTCAGGAAAATGAGAACGGTTTTTTCATTTTGTATATACTATTACATGCAATTCCCTCCTTTTAGATAAATGGTTTCTCCAATTTGTTTTGATTGTATATTCAGAGAGAGCCGGAGCGCCTTTAAGACTGCCTGAAGGGGCTGATTATTAAACCTCGCTGTTAATTTGCAACCAGCATAAGACCTCCCTTCTGTATTAACCTTGATGTCATATTTTCTGGAAAGTGTTTCAAACACTTCCGTAAGTGGTGTCTGCTCAAATATAAGCTCACCCTTTACCCATGAATCGACATCTTTATTGATAATCAGTGTTTTTAAAAATTCACCTTCTGCGTTACTATAATTAAGCTTATCATTAGGCAACAGCATTACCGTAAAACCTTTATGCTGTTGATCTATGCCTGTAACCCCCACTTTGCCTGAATTTACCGCTACTAAGGTCTTTGTTTCATTATCATAAGCCCTGATACTAAAGCTGGTGCCGTACACGGTAGTGTTTAGCTTACCGCTCCTTACCACGAAGGGATGGTTTTTGTCGTGCCTGACCTCAAAATATGCTTCACCTGTAAGTTTTACCATTCTGAGTTTCTGTTTATTAAATTCGCGGGCAAAACTAATCTCAGTACCGGAATTTAGCCATACTGTAGAACTGTCGGGCAAACTGATCTTAATCACTTTACCGGCATCTGCTTTTTTTACCACCCAATTTACCGGCTGTACCTCTTCGGAATTGAATTTGTAGTAATATAATCCAGCCAATAAGAATACCCCAATCAGCGCCGCCGCGATCCCGTATCTCCAGAAGCTATTTTTTTTCCCCACCTTTTCCGTCAACGTTCCACTATCCTCCTCTGCTATTCTACTGCTGTCTTTAAATTGCTGAAAAGAAACCTCCGGAACCCCGGGTTTAAGATGACCTGTCAATTCCCAGATTATCTTTGCTTCGTTATATTTTTGAAGATTGGCAGCATCCTCTGTTAACCATTGGTCCAAAAACAACTTTGAACCGGGGGTCTCCGTTCCGGTTAATCTTTTCAGTATGCAACTCCATATTTTATCGTCCATAAACTCATCTGCTTTCAAGAGTAAAGACAGTATTCATAGCGCCGATTACGGGCTGCACCTGATTAAGCTTCTGTTAAGTTTGTATGAATAAGATGTTTTGACCGGGCGTGAATAAACTGCATACTTTTAGACAAATGATCCTCCACTGTCCGCACTGATATTTGCAGCAGGTCAGCTATCTCTGCATAACTGAACCCTTCAAGTCTATACATCCTGAATACAAGTTGCCGCTTTTCGGGAAGTTCGGCAATTACTTTCTGCAAAAACTTAAGCTTTTCCGACTCAAGACTAACTTCCTGATTCACTATATGTAAGTCTGAAATAAGTGCAAGTTCATCCTGCTCCAGGTAAGAAAGCGGACTTCTTTTACTTCGTTCAAGATAGTTCAGGCTGGCGTTCTTTATTGCGCGGTACATATAGCCTTTAATCTGCTCGGGCTGTTCGTTCTTAAACCAAAGCTGCACAAAAAAATCATTTACAATACTTTTGGCGGCCTCAATATCCCTCACGTAATATTCGGCATATTTTTGGAGTGAACTGTTCATGCTATTGTATAGCATTTCAAATTCATCCACACCGTATGACCTGGATTCAATATCTACACAACCTGGCTCTGCTTTTAAATGCATGATCTTCGGTACAAAGCTTGTTATAACATATAAACAGCATATTAATGGAATATTATGTTTAATGAACACAGTTGATAACAGCCCGGATTCATGGAAATACTTGATTATTTATCTGAAAACGGTTAAAATACGGCCATAAAAAGCAAGGGATAATTTATATATTGGCTGCCTCAAAGAAAGCTTCCTGAATGACAAGTACTTGAATCAATCGATCCTTGTCGATCGCAGCTGTCTGAAAATTTTATTAAACCGATATATACTGATGAAAACATTTTGGCGTGCTAAACCTCAAAAGAAAGCTTTGCTTGTCCTGGCTATCCCTCTATTTATTTCCCATACACCAGCCTGGGCAGTACAAAAAAATACAATTATCAAACAGGTAACACAGCAGTACCAAAAGGTCATTAGTGCAAAAAAAGTCAGTTCTACAGTAATTGAAGTGTTGCTTTCTAACAACCAAAAACTGACATTAGACTTCTATAGCGATAATATATTCAGACTTTTTCAGGACAATTCCGGTGGAGCGATCAGAGATCCTGAAGCTAAGCCCACTGCCAAGATCCTGGTGGATAATCCACGTAAAGCAGTAGCGAAATTAAACCTCAATGATGAAAGTAATCAGGTTACTATATCCACTGATAAAATCCGGGTACAGATAGACAAAGCCACTACCTTATTAAAAATTATCAACCTGGCCAATAACACTGTGATCCTGGAACAGACGGTACCGACCCGTTTTGATAAATCAGAAGTGGTACTTACCTTGAAAGAAAATCCCCAGGAATACTTTTATGGCGGTGGTGTACAGAACGGCCGTTTTTCCCATAAGGGCAAAACTATAGCCATAGAAAATCAAAACAGCTGGACAGATGGTGGGGTGGCCTCTCCTACACCTTATTACTGGTCATCTAACGGTTATGGCATACTCTGGCACACCTTCAAAAAAGGGAAGTATGATTTCGGCACCAAAGAAAAAGGATCGGTAAAACTATCACACGAAACAGATTACCTGGATGTATTTTTTATGACGGGAGATGGAGCGACAGCACTCCTGAACGACTTTTATCAGCTTACAGGAAACCCTATATTGTTACCAAAATTCGGTTTTTATCAGGGTCATTTAAATGCTTACAACCGTGATTTCTGGAAAGAAGATGAAAAGGGGGTGTTATTTGAAGATGGCAAACGTTATAAAGAAAGCCAGAAGGACAACGGCGGAATAAAAGAATCGTTGAACGGTGAAAAAAACAACTATCAGTTTTCAGCACGTGCAGTTATCGACAGGTACAAAAAGAACGACATGCCATTTGGATGGTTACTACCGAATGATGGTTATGGCGCAGGATATGGACAAACTGAGACCTTAGATGGAAATGTTCAGAACCTTAAAAACCTGGGGGACTACGCCCGCAAAAATGGTGTAGAAATTGGATTATGGACCCAGTCTGATCTTCACCCGAAACCAGGGATCAGTGCTTTACTGCAAAGGGATATAATAAAAGAGGTAAAAGACGCCGGTGTCCGGGTATTAAAAACGGATGTGGCCTGGGTGGGTGCCGGCTATTCGTTCGGACTAAACGGGGTTACCGATGTGGCGAAAATTCTGTCTGACTACGGCAATAACAGCAGGCCTTTTATCATCTCTTTAGATGGTTGGGCAGGTACGCAAAGGTACGCCGGTATTTGGTCTGGTGACCAAACGGGAGGTGTTTGGGAATATATACGTTTTCATATCCCAACTTACCTGGGTTCTGGCTTATCGGGACAGCCAAATATTACTTCTGATGTAGATGGTATTTTCGGAGGTAAAAATACAGTTGTCAATACCCGGGATTTTCAATGGAAAACCTTTACTCCTATGCAGTTGAACATGGATGGATGGGGAGCTAATGAAAAGTACCCACAGGCATTGGGTGAACCCGTTACTTCTATCAACCGCAACTATTTAAAGTTAAAATCGGAGTTGGTCCCTTATACTTATAGCATCGCCAGGGAAGCTGTAACGGGCTTGCCAATGATCAGGGCCATGTTCCTCGAGTATCCAAATGCATATACATTAGGGACTGCCACGCAGTATCAGTTCCTATACGGTCCTAATTTTTTGATCGCGCCTATCTATCAACCTACAAAATCTGATGATCAGGGTAACGATATCCGTAACGGGATTTACCTGCCTGAAGGAACCTGGATTGATTATTTCACAGGAGAAAAATACCTGGGAAATAGCGTTCTGAATAATTTTGATGCACCGATATGGAAACTACCAGTGTTTGTTAAGAGCGGAGCTATTATCCCGTTAACAAACCCCAACAACAATATAGCCGAAATCAATAAAGGAATTCGTATCTATGAGTTATATCCCTCAGCAAAAAGTTCTTTTACCGAATACGACGATGATGGTATTACAGAACAATATAAGCTGGGCAAAGGTGTTTCCAGTTTAATCGAAGCTGAGGTTGACAAAAACAACCGCGCTGTTGTGACTGTCCATACTACAAAGGGAGAGTTCAATGGCTTCGTTAAGGAAAAAGCGACGGAATTCCGCATAAATGTTACTGAAAAGCCTAAAAAGATATACGCAAAAATTGGCAGCAGGGATATCAAATTGACGGAAGTACATTCCATGAATGACTTTTTGACCAAGGAAAATGTATTTTATTACGATGCTGCACCAAATTTGAACAGGTTCTCAACACCTGGAACTGAGTTTGCAAAAGTTGCGTTAACTAAAAACCCCCAGCTCCGGGTAAAGGTGGCCAGCACTGACATTACTAAAAATTCAATAAATCTGACCGTGGAAGGGTTTAAATTTGAGCCGGCAGATAAACAACGTCTCCTGACAGGCAAATTGACGGGTACTATCCATGCCCTGGTTTCAGATAAAAACAGGGAAGCTTTTACATTGAGGCCTACATGGACAAAAGTTAACAATGCCGACTTCTATGAAATAGATTTCAATGGAATGCATTATACCACCATCAGGGACACCACGCTACTATTTGAGGGACTAGCGGTAGAAACCCCCTACACATTTAAATTACGTGCAGTAAATAAGGACGGATATTCTGATTGGACCGAATTTAAGGCTACAACGAAATCTAATCCACTTCAATTTGCAATTCCCGGAATTGTTGCTAAAACAACCGCAGAAAATCAAAGCGGCTCAGGAATCAATAAACTATTTGATTACGACGAAAGCAATATGTGGCATACTAAGTGGAGCACAAAAGCGGTTCCTTTCGACATCGTCATGGACCTGAAATCGATCAATCAGCTGGATAAATTCCAATACCTGCCACGCATTGGGCGAGGAAACGGAATATTATTGAAAGGTAGTGTATTCTACAGTAACGATAAAGAAAACTGGACGAAGAGCGGTGATTTTGAATGGGCAAATACGGACGAGGTTAAAATTTTCGATTTCACCGGACATCCCTCTGTACGTTACCTCAAAATTGCCGTTACCAATGCCGTAGGAGATTTCGGATCAGGTCGTGAGCTATACGTATTTAAAGTACCGGGCACAGAAAGTTACCTGCCGGGAGATATCAATAATGACCGTCTGATTGACCGAAACGATTTAACATCCTATACTAACTATACCGGATTAAGAAAAGGTGATGCTGATTTTGAGGGTTATATCAGCGATGGTGACATCAATAAAAATGACCTGATTGATGCCTACGATATTTCAGTGGTAGCTACTCAGCTTGATGGAGGCGCCGACCGTAGTAAAATTGATAAAGTGACGGGCAAGCTGGATATCAGTACCGCAAAACAGAACTATAATAAAGGTGAAATTGTTGAAGTTAAAGTGAAGGGTGCTGACCTTAAATCGGTCAATGCACTAAGCTTCGCTTTACCATATGATCCTCAGGATTACGAATTTGTTGGTGTTCAGGTATTGAATATGAAACAAATGGACAACCTGACATATGACCGGCTGCATACGAACGGCAAAAAGTCCTTGTATCCGACATTTGTGAACATCGGGAATAAAGAAGCTTTATCAGGCAATCCGGAGTTATTTATTTTGAAACTTAAGACCAAGCGTAAAGTTAAATTTGAACTTAAAATACAGGATGAAATGCTGGTGGACAAGAACCTGAATTTCATTCATTGAGCAGTACAAAAAATGAACGAATTCAAAAGAGTTTAAGACGTTATTAAAACCAAAAAGAAGTCATTTATTTTTAATTTGCCAACTAAATAAGTTATCCAAAAACCTTTATTAAAAGTACTTAACCTATGTATGGTCCACAAAAAATTCTTCAATTTAATCTAAAAGCGGCAGCCTTTAAAACTCTTTTTTTCAGTGCCTTATTTTTAACGGCGCAGGTATCGGTTGCTCAAAAAAGGCCAAATGTAATTGTCGTATTAACAGATGACATGGGTTATGGCGATCTGGCTTGTTACGGCAATCCTTTGTTCAGCACTCCTTTTATCGATAACATGGCCCGCAACGGAGTACTGGCGACTAATTTTGTAACCACCTCTCCTACCTGCTCACCTTCGAGGGTTTCGACACTTACAGGGAGATATTGCAGCAGGTCAAAAATGCCACGTGTAATCGGCCCGGGTGATAAAACAGCTATCCCTGATGAAGAAGTTACCATTGCCGAAATGCTGAAGACCTCGGCCTATCGTACTGCCTGTATTGGCAAATGGCACATCGGCGACTACGGCACCGGGCTGCCCAACAAGCAAGGGTTTGATTTATTTTATGGGATGCTGTACAGTCATGATTTCAGGGCGCCCTATGTAAAGACGGATACAGTCATGAAAATATTCAGGAACCAAAAGCCTGAAATATATCGCCCGAATGATACCATACTTACAAAAACATATACGGAGGAAGCCATCAAATTCGTTAAAGAATCTGGCAAAAAGAAGGAACCTTTCTTTCTGTACCTAGCTTATAACATGCCCCATTTACCTGTAGCTACGGCTGTAAGAAAAAGCAGTAAAAAATCAGCTGGTGGGGAATTAGGAAGTGTTATTGAAGAGATGGATACTGAAATGGGAAAATTATGGAAAACACTTGAGGAAAACGGGGAAGCAGACAATACCATTTTTATATTTACCAGTGATAATGGTCCCTGGTTAAATGCCCCTCAGCGTATGTACGATGATGGTGTTACCAAACCTTACCACGTGGGAACAGCAGGAATATTCAGAGGATCAAAAGCAACATCTTATGAAGGCGGACACCGTGTTCCCTTTATCGTATATTACAAAAACCATACGGCTTCGCAAGTAGTAAAGACCCCGATATCCAACCTGGATATATTACCCACCATTGCAGAATGGACAAATACCGCTTTACCTAAAAGGATACTGGACGGCGAATCAGTGGTCAACCTACTGGCGAAAAAAGGCAACCAAAAAGTACACAAACCAATCTACTACTTTAATTATGTACTTGAAGGTGTTAAAGATGGTGACTGGAAGTTGCGGGTAACCAAACAAAACGATAAAACAGTGAATGAGTTGTTCAACTTAAGCTGGGACCCTACAGAACGTTATAATTTATATGATGAACCAAAGTATGCCTCAGAACAACAACATTTGCAGCAATTGCTTGCTGAGTACCCTGATAAATAATTTTACCTGTGCTCTTCTATTTTTGCGAGATACTCACTGGGTATTACCCCGTAGTATTGTTTAAACGCAGTAGAAAAATAAGAGGGCGTATTAAACCCGCACATATAAGCTATCTGAGCTAATGTATACCTTTTGGATAACATTAGCTCAACCGCTTTTTTAAATCGTATCCGCCTGACAAAATCTTTCACCGACTCGCCAGTGATCGCCTTTAGTTTGAGATAAAGGTTAGACCTGCTCATTCCAATCTCTTTACAAAATTTATCTACCGAAAACTCGGTTTCAGAAAGATACTGTTCAACAATGGAAATGGCTTGTCTTAAAAACTCCTCATCAACCGCATTGAATGCAATATTCTCTGGTACAAGCTCTTTACTGGTAGAATAATATTCTTTTAAACGCCTGCGCGACCGCAATAAATTATCAATTTTCGCTGCCAACAGATCGGTAGAAAACGGCTTGGTGACATAGTCATCAGCCCCCATCTCCAATCCTTTGATTTGCTGACTGGCTTCAGTCTTGGCTGTTAAAAGTATTAAAGGGATGTGTGAGGTATTGATATTCTGTTTAACAGCCCTGCAGAAATGTAATCCATCCAGTTCCGGCATCATTATATCACTGATGATGACATCAAATTGTTGATTTTCTAATAAGCCAAGTGCCATTTTACCGTCAAAAGCAACTGACACCATATATCTGCGGCTAAAAAAATCCTGCAGATAGTCCAGGATTTCTTTATTGTCATCAACAATAAGCATACTGATGGTTTTATCTTTCCAAACAAGATCATCATCAGCTATTTCTTCATTTCCCGGAACAAATGAAAGCTCATAAACCTGGTTTTCGGCATGTAAATCCTTACTATAAACCGCATCTGATGTTGGAATGTTCACCATAAAAACACTTCCCGACCCCAATTCGCTTTCTACCTTAATATGGCCGTGGTGCAACTCCACTAAACGCTTGGTGAAAGCCAGGCCAACACCCGAACCCAGGTTCATTTCATGATTGTTCACCTGATAAAAACGATCGAATACTTTCGGCAAGTCACGCTCACTGATCCCTTCCCCGGTATCTGTAATCCTGATCTCCACAAAGTCGTTTTTCGTAAGGAGATCAATCCCTACTTTATGCCCTTGTTTTGTATACTTGAAAGCGTTGGACAAAAGATTAAAAAGGATCTTTTCCATGGCATCCTTATCGAAGTAAAAAGAAAGCCTTGCTTCAGTAGAGTGATAAGTGTATTGAATGTCGTTTTTTTCTGAAATCGGCTTAAAAGATTCATAAATCTCGTGTATGAAACTTACTATATCACTCTTCGCTACTTTAAGCTGTCGGGTACCTAACTCTGCTTTTCTAAATTCAAACAGTTGATCAACCAGGTTATAGAGTCTTTTAGCATTGACCAGCATCAATTCGAGCTTTTTATTTGCCATCTTATCCGCCCATGGCTTTTTAATCAGTTCTTCCAGGGGGGCTAAAATTAAAGTTAATGGTGTTCGAAGCTCGTGCGATACATTTGTAAAAAAGTCCATCTTCACCTCATTGATATAACGCACCTTTTCTTTATCAATCCTTTCCAGTTTTAACTGATGTAATGCCTTTATTCTTTCCTTTACAATTCTGTATCCTACATATGTTCCAAATCCGACAAATGCAAGCATTGCCAGGTAAAACCAGGTAGTTTTATACCATGGTGGCAAAATCAAGATTTTTAAACTCCTTACCTTACTGGTTTCACCATTCGGTCCTATAGCTTTAACGTAAAGTTCGTACTCGCCATGAGGCAAATTACTGTAACTGATCTTTAGATCTTCAGTGTCCTGCCATTCTTTATCAACCCCCTCCAGTTTATATTGATAATGTGTACGGTTTGTCGAGATATAATTAAAAGCATTAAAAAAGATACTGAATTGCTTATACTCTGGATTAAGGCGCAACTCTGTGGTCTGGTCTATATGAGTGGCAAGGATACCTGTTCCATCATCTGCCGTTACCTTTTTATTGAACACCTCAAAACCGGTAAAGTTAAGTTTCAGGGGAAGCAAATCCTGCTTAAGTGCTGATGGATAGAAATAGGAGATTCCTTTTATCCCACCAAAGAGCAGCATGCCATCCCTGGCTTTGCAAAATGAGTACTCATTAAATTGATTATTTTGCAACCCATCACTTTCGTCAAACACCTGGATGGAGGATTTATGATCAGGATTAAACTTGACCAGTCCCCGGTTTGTTGAAATCCATAAATTCCCTTCATCGTCTGGTTGTATGGCGTAAATGGTACCTGTCAGTAAATCGCTTGGTGTATTAAAATCAACAAATAAGCGTTTTGTCTCATCATACAAGCTTAACCCATCCCGGGTTCCCATCCAGATTCTCTTTTTTTTATCCTCGGTAATACAGTTCACAACATCCTCGCTCAAACTGCCATTACCAATATTCCCAAAAAGCAGGTTATCAGGATAAAACTGAGAAACACCATTGGTTGTACCAATCCAGATTCTATGCCTGCTATCTTCAAACAAACTGGTAATATCATCTGAAACAAGGCGCTTCCCTGCATTATCAGAAGAAATACGCTGAAACTTTTGCGAATTTGGATGAAATTGATCAAGACCTGAACGGGTTCCCACCCAGATTCTGCCTTTATAATCTTTTATTATACTATAAACCAAATCTCCGCTAATGCTATTCGCATCATTTACATCATGTAAATGCCTTTTTATTTTTCCAGTGGAAGGGTTCAGTATATTTAACCCACCTTTGTGGGTCCCTATCAAAATATTACCGGCATCATCAAAAGCAATGGCCTTAATATTATTTGAACTCAAACTGTTCGGACTGTTTTCATCAAATGAATAATAACGGACGGTATTTTTTTTGGTATCCCAGAAATCTATCCCCTGGTTATTGGTCCCGATCCAGAAATTACCAGCCTTATCCTGTTTGATGACACTGATTACTTCGTCATTCAACGAAGTTTTACCTGTATTCTGACTAAGCAGATTAAATTTGATATCGTTCTTATGATAATAGCTGGCCCCGCCGTAATACGTACCCAGCCACATTCCCTTTTGCCTGTCGCGATAAATGTACCGTACAGAATTCTGCCCTATGGTAAAGGGTTGTGAAGTCCGGTGATAGTAGTTGTCGAAAGTAAAATTTACCGGATTTAAAATGGAAAGTCCTTTAAAAGTACCCAGCCAGATATTCCCCTCGGCATCTTTATTGATACTTCTGATGTTATTGTCGGTTATGCTATTTTTTGTTGCCGTATGGGTAAAAACCATGCGCTGTTTAGTGTCCATGTTATAACGGAGCAAGCCATTTCCCTCCGTACCGATCCACAGATCAGTATGATCTACAAAAACATCCCTGACATAAGGTTTATCAATACCAAGATCTATTTTAGCTACATCATTTCTCTTATCCGTTACCTTAAAGAGTCCCATATCAGTCCCTAACAAAATACTGCTTCTGTAAATCCCGATATAGAAAATTCTTTTAATACCGTGGGACAAGGTATTGAGGTTTAACGGAACAAACTTTTCATCAGATGGCTTCAGGCGAAAGACATCACCGGCAATAGATACCGCCCAGATATTTTTTTCCGCATCTTCGGTTATTGCACAGATATACCATTCGCCAATACTACGTGGCAATTTATAATTGATAAAACTATCTGTTTTATAGTTGTACCTGCTAACCCCCTGATTGCCCCCAATCCATTGCCTTCCTTTACCATCAATAAACAAACTGCTGATGTAATAAGATTGCAGGCTATTTTCGTTACCTTTTGCCGGTCTGTAAGTTCTAAAACCTTTACTATCATAGCGGTTCAACCCGTCCTGTGTTCCCATCCAGATAAAGCCCAGCGTATCCTGTTGAATTGCAAAAACAGTACTCTGCGACAAACCTTTATCTACAGAAATATTTCTGAATTGTTTGCCCCCACTTTGCGCATTTGCTAAATGCACACCTGCAAGCAGGTATACCAAACAGTATAAAATATAAATTTTACTCCTCACAATTTTAAACCCTTTCAAATCACCTCTCGTCTAATTTACAAAATCATATTAATTAGTTATGCTATCGCTTACTTTTCACGGTCATATTTTGCTACGTCCGGAATTTCATCAACAACTTCCTTTCTATCCAATTTCGCTCCCAACATATCCAGCAGCATCGAACTACCTTTGATCTCATTTTTATAGGTTCAGCTATTAAAATCGACCTTTAGATCACCGTAATTAAATACTGATTTTAGAACCGCATTATTTATCTGAACTGCGGCCGGCTTGTTACTATCAAGTTGGGCTTGTATATTCCAGTTTCCTATCTGCAGCTTTAACAACCCATCAATTGCCTCTGATTTTATGACTTCGGCTTTCCCTTCGTTAATTTGTATGGCAATTTTTCTGCAGTTAACTTAATAACTCCAGGCTGTTGCTCTGCAAATACGCCTGACACCAAAGATACCGATGTTATGTTAATATTCTTTTCATCCGTTTGTTCGGTCAATTATTGTCTCATTTTAACTTGAACAGTATTAACAAATTGATATTATTTATTTTACTTTCGGAATATCAATACTAACCGGTGCCGCATTGTACAATGCTTCCTGGTAATTGTAAAAAGCAGCATCTCTTTTGTCTGGTAGCTCAGCTACAACTTTCGCTCCTTTAGCATCTGCCGATACGGTTACATATTCACCCTTACGGGGATAAATACCCCCCAAAGTATAGTTGTATTTTCCGGGTTTAAGTGGTTGTGACACATAAAATACCAGCTGTTGTTTATCAACTGAAGGCGAAGGGTTGCTCATAGTCAGCTTCCAGTTGTCGCCATTGTCTTTTAAAATCATCAGTGCAGGCGCTTCCGCCTTAACTGTCAGCCCACCAATTGTAATTGATGTTCCTTTAAAAAAGGTGGCTTGCCAGGTTTTATCTGTTGCTGAATATACGGCATGCGCATCGGTATCTTTTTTTACCTGAACATCCTTCGCATAGTTAGCTAGTACTGCAGGCATTTCTGTAACCGACACATTAGGCACAAGAAAATAAGCATAACTATTGCCTGTAGCCGGCTCTTTTCCATGGTTGATTGCGATGATATATCCCGGTATTTTACCTGCATTAGCGGGATCGGTTATATTTATTTCAGTTCCTGTTTTTACGATTATTTTTTGTAGTCCCTCAGGGTAAATCACGTAGCCTTTGCTCCCAATATGCAACCATATAGGCTGATCAGTTTCAAAAGAAAGGTTAACGGATTGAGAAGGTTCTATCACTTCTGTTTTACCATTTCTGGCAATGGTCAATGGTTGGGTAAAAGACGACTGGTCAATAGTAGTTACGATATCTTTTTGCTGTCCCGGACGCAAGCGTCTGATGTTATTTCCTAAAGCAACAATTTTATCTGCTATAAAAAAGTAGCTTTTTAAAGCAGTGGCCGAACTGTACTTTTCCCTTGGTAAATGGTGGTAAACCCCTACGCCCGACTGGCCATCAGCAGTTACGCCGGCTATATCATTATCACCTGGTAATGAAGCCTGTGCATGTCCCCCAGGAATAGCGTCTGTTCTCCATTCTTCAGTAAGGCCGGGCAGGGCATGCCAGTCAAAGCTGGACAAAACTTTTTCCGAATACTCATCGCCACTTATTTTCAAGGGCAAAATACCATAACCTGCGTACCAGGCCCTGCGTACATCCCCGAAATCCTCAGCCCCAACTGTACGTTTCGATTTTAATTTCAGCGATACATAAAAAGGCTTTTCATTTGCACCACGGCGATGTACCAAAAACTCGTTTACCCAAAAAGCGTCTGTTCCGGAGTATTCAAATTTATTTTTTTTAATCCTGTCATATATATCGTCAAGTTCAGGCTGGTTGGTAAGTCTGGTGCCTTTACTTTGCGACTCCTTTAAATCTTCAAAGGCAGGCAAATAAACCTTATTGACAAATTTTTGTAAATCCTCTCCGTAAGACCGTCCTGATACTAAAAAATCGAGGCGGTTTTTGTAAATCATTTTTGGGTAAGTCCGTACCAGCCTGTCTGCCGGAAACTGGTAATACTTATCAGCCAGCTTAAATTCAGTATCTTTAAACTGATTGAATCCAACAAATGCTTCTACAAGCCATCCAAAGCCATAAGCCTGCATTGCGGCATCTGTCCCCTGACCAATGTGGTGCGATATGGTACCATCCGGCTGAAAACCAGATTGTTTATATTCATATGCCGGCACATTAAATTTTGTTAACCACCTGGACACATCAGCAGTCACACCATGCGGGCTCCATCCATAAGAAAAACTAAAATCCTTAAATGGTTTGTCCTTATAAAAATCAGTATACCAATATTGTACATAGGTTAAAGGACGGTTGTAATCTGCCCATACAATTGGCATGGCCAGCATCCAGCGGCCCCTGTGCCCAAGGTTTGCATCCGCCCAGGCACCCGATGAACGAAGCGTATCCTGCAATACCCCCCAGCGACCATCTTCTTCCTTATCGTCAGATTTATCGATTGACCTTCTGCCAATCATTTCGGCCATTGCTGTTTGATAAAACCTTACAAAATCGTAATAAACCCGCTCGGCCTGTTTGTTACCTTTCTTAATATCGGTCAGTAGATCAGGCATCAGATGTACTGATGGTGCGATTAAGGCATCAGAAATAACCCATTGGTGGGTAGCAACCTGGGTACCGATCTTTCCATAGCTTCTGAGATTGGAAAATCCGTCCCCTGTATAGGGGCCAATAGGCTTGCCATCTACCATTACATCGGAGCCTTCTACCGGAACGCTCTCTGTATAAGCGATAATAGCAGCATATAGGGCATTCTTTAACTGTTCCCTGGCCTGGGGATCACCGTTTGGACCGTACTTTTTTGATTTGGCATAAGCATAACCTAAACCACCAATATTATTTACGGCCTGCTCCCACTCATACTCTATTGTTTTACCACCAGGACTTTTGTATTCCATTGGATTTTTGCCGTAAAAACCAAACGAAGTAAATTTGCCATTGTTATTTTCCAGTTCAGTAATTAGTTTCATTACCTGCTCATCTTTAAATATTTTCCGCCCGTACATCCTGCCTCCTTCAGTAGATACGGTGTAATCTTTATAACGGTCATATAAAGTCTTCCAAAGTGTTTCCTTTGTTACCCTGATGGTAATGGGAAATGTATTTATCGTTTTTGCCCCATCTTTTAAGGCGATGGTAAGCTGAAGATCTCCTTGTATTTTATCAGTTAAATTCTGACTGGTGCTGAGTACACCGGTTATTCTCCCGACAGGATCAAAACGGGTATCGATCCTAAACAAGTTATCCTTCTGCTTAATGATGGCAAACTGATACGTCTTAGGAACAGGATTTTTAAGCACATCCTTATTTCTTTCCAGATGTATACGTCCCATTACCTCTGTATTTTTAGGACTGGTTGTCTCTATATCAAAATAACCGGCAAATATCTTTTCCTGCCCTACTGCATTTGTAAAACAAAACAAGGTAAAGGCTAAAATTTGCAATGTCAATTTTTTCATCATTATCATGTTAAGCATTTATTGATTTAATATTTTATATACATTAATGTTATCATACTGGCCAAGCGCACATGGCATTAATCTGAAACCCCAATATCCCCCTCCTAAAGGTTGACTGTCTATATAGCTAAAGATTGTTTTCCCATCAACAATGTAGCTGATCTCAGCTGCTATTTTTTTAATTTCGCAATGGTAAGTTTTATCTGGGTCTTTAGAAACCACATCTTCACCTTCATACAAAAGCTTCCGGCCGGGCGCTTTACGAAGATTTGCAGTTTTACGGTCCGGCTCAAAAAAAGAGATGCGGTAATTGTTCAGCTGTCCGGTCATAATTTCACTGGAAAGGCCATAACGTTTAGGAAAAGTTTTGTCGAAAATTCCTTTTCCATTTGTTCCCAGTGCCGAAAACATAATCATATGTAAAGGCGCAGGGTAAAGGCATTTGAAATCAAATGTTATTGAAAAATCTGTTCCTGTCGGAAACCTTGTATTCCAAAAATTGAAATTACCGCCCAAAAACTGTGCATCTTTCGTACCTGGTTCCGCATCAGCGTTACTGTTAACATAATACTGCGAAATTTCTTTGCCATATTTTTGAGTCATCGCGGCAATCACATACGGTTGATATTCCGATACGTCATTTTTTTTGGAAAGCTTTCCCTCATCCATCATCTTTTTCAGCATCTGAAAATGGTCGGGTTCCAAGATCAGTTTCCCATTGCGGATAAAGGCCTTTCCCTCCCCTTCAATCTGCCAGTCTTTTAACTCCTTATCATTGTTAAATTCATAACTGCAGATCAATACCTTTTCTTTTGCAGACTGGGTAAAACCTAAATGGCTTAATAAAATCAGGGAAACCGCTATAAATACGCTACTCATTATGATAGAAATTAAGGTTACTTTTTAACAGTTTCGGTAAACCCGCTATGCTCCACAGTAAAGCCCCCTTTAGCTGGCTTGTAAATACCATATTTAAAGTAAGGTCCCAATTCATCGTTTTTGCCGATGTTCACATCTTTGATGTCGCACAAAACCTTGTCATCCATCCACATTTTGATGTACCCTTTCTCCAAAACCTCATCAGCAGTGTGGCTATATTTACTGTATTTGATTTCCATTTTAAAATGGACCCATTTATTGATCGGTACGCTGCTCGTTGGCTCAGAAAAAGCTAAAAATCCTGTTTTACCATTTTCGCCGATTACCTTACCAACCTGAACCTTCCCCGGATATGGCCGTGTGCGGGTTTCGCTATGGGATATACGTTCGGCGCTGCTCCTTGCCATCAGATATAAGTATGGCGGACGGTAGCTCATTTCAGCAATTGGCCCACCTGCAGCGGCATCCACACGCCATCCGTTAGGTGCTTTTGTTTTCTTGTTTTTGCCGATATGCAAATCAAAATACATCGTATCCAACATTGCTTTCATCTCCTTTATGGACACCCTTACCATCTCTCCTTTGGGATTGACGAGCAATGTCCGATCTGGACGGCCGTGTATCTGTGCTATAATACCACCCTTCTCCGGTGATTCTGCTTCCGGGAACCTCGAATACCAATCGTACACTACTACATCGCCATAATTGCCATGCGAAGAATTGATATAAGTTTCACCGATTTCACTGAGCTCTTTAATTTCTTCTTCCGAGTATTGTTTCAGGTTTTCCCTGGTACCAAATGTCGAGGACAGCTCTATCCTATTGGCCTTACCGGTACAGATGAATTTATACACCACCTGACCATTGTGCCTGTTCTTGCTATCTTCTATAATGGTTGCGTTGGGTTCTTTATCGCCAATGGGTATAAACTGATTGTCTAATATTTGTTCCGGTGTGGCTACGCTTTTTTGTTCACTTAAGCGCCAATCTATTTTCCGAACGGTCTCCTGCTTTTTTTCAGGGGCCAGCTTACTTTCCTGACTACAACAAGTAGCTACACAAAGGGAGCCGGCAATTGACAAGGAAAGATGTAGTGTAAATTTCATATATTTTTAGAATTCTTAGGTCAAACTTTTACTAAAGGCTAAATTCCACTCTCAAACTTATCCCCATTTTTTTTGCACCATTGTTTTAAATAACTGCGCATGGCAATGAGTTTCTTCTTATATGCGGTATTAACTGCCAGATTGGTTATTTCACCAGGGTCTTTCGTTAAATCAAATAACTGTTCTTTGTTTTCACCTTTACTATATACGATATATTTAAAATCACCAGTGATTACTGCACGGCCGCTTATGCCCAAGAGGTTTTCATTATCTGCAAAATCGGTTTCTATGACTAAGGTATCGCGCAGGTTTTTCGATGGACTGGCAATTCGTTTACTGATATCAACCCCCTTCAGGGCCGCCGGTTTTTGTATACCGGAAAAACCACATATTGTCGGAATAATGTCGATACCGTTACATACGAGCATATTGTCTGTGCGGGGTTTCCATTCGCCTATTTTAGAAACGATAAATGGTATTTTTGCTGCTTCTTCATATAATATTTGTTTCTGGTTCCAGCTGTGCCCTGCATAACCATCGCCATGATCGGCAGTAAAAACAATAATTGTATTTTTTTCTACTCCATATTTTTTAAGAGAGAACAATAACATTTCTATATAATTGTCCACCTTTTCTACCAGCCGGTTATACGCCCAGCGGTACTGGCGCCATTGGTCACCATTCCAGTTTATACTGGGATAAGTACGTTCATTTACTTTTTGCTGCTCACGAACGGCCTTTGGTTCATGCTCGGGGATTTTCCAGTTTGCAGGCAGTTCCGGGCATTGATCAGCCGGTGGTGCCTCTCCTAACACATCCATTTTCATGGCTTCGTCCCTTGCCCATTCACATATGTCGTGAGGATTTAAAAAAGAAGCGACCAGCAAGAAAGGTTTTTCCTTATTTTCTTTGATGAACCTGGCACAATAGGAAGGTGTAGCGGCATCATTATAATCCAGGAAATTGGTATTTTCAATAAAGCCAAATCCATGCTGGCTTTTCTTGGCTGCCGGAATAGGTAAATGCCATTTGCCCACATAACCAGTTTGGTAACCGGCCTGTTGAAAGATCTTACCCATCACCAGGAGGCTGTCGGGCCACTTGCCATCTTTTTCGGGTGTATTACCCACAAAACCTGTCTCAAAAGGCATTTTACCACTAAAAATGGCGGTACGGGAAGGCGTACAAAGCGGCTGTGCACAATATGCCCTGGTAAACTTTACGCCATTTGCTGCCAGTTTATCCATTGCGGGGGTATGCAGGTCCTTATTCCCCGCATTGCTCATCGCATCAGCAGTTTGCTGATCAGTCATAATGATCAGAATGTTAGGGCGCTGGGCATTTTGCGCACTTACGGTTGAAAATACCGTTAATGGCAAAACAAGACAGCTGACTGTTCTGGTTATTATTTTTTTGAGTGATGTTCTTGTATTATTCATTCTATATTTTTTTAACATTTAATGATCTGTTGAAATAAGCGATTTTATACAGCATACCTTAATCAATTGCATATATGCGCAGGTTTTTAATTTCCTGTCTGGATTGAAGGCTTCTGAAACCGAAATAACCCGATGTTAACGGTGTAGGGTCCTCATAGTTGAAATAACATTCCCCGTTCATCCAAAAACTTGAAGTACCATTTTTAACGATTATTTTGATATGATAAACTTTGTTGGCACCCAACAGGTATTTCTTATCCGTATATTCCTTTATTACAGGTTTCGATTTGGGTGTAATGTACTTTCTAAACCGCGTGGTCGTATTAAAATGGCCGCCCACTCCTACATAATATAAACTAAGGTCATCATACTCCTCAAATTTTCCGCGTCTGGTAAACAGATCAGCATCTTTTGGATCTGTTGCCATCCAAAACTGGTTGAGATCGCCGATCCGGTCATTGCAACCTTCGCCCATCCGTACTATCCTGTCGTATTCTATTTGTATATTACCGCTCAACTTTTGATTTAACCAAACGGTTACCCCTCCCCAGGTATCCAATATTAAAGCATTATTCCGGGTATATACAGTTGAAGTATGTCCGGGTAAGTTGTCAATTTCAGCTACCCATTTTTTGCAGTCCAATGGCGCGGAAAAATCTGACTTATAAATCAGTCTTGTTTTTTCCTGTGCGGCACAAGATGTGCATATCATTAAAAATAAAATTAAGCTCTTCATATTATTCTGTATCTACATGATCCATAGTACGGTGCTGCAAAGGAATATCAAGACTTTTTCCATCTTTGGTGTAAACTTTAATTATCGAATTATCATTCTTATAGCTAATTTCTAGCAACTCAGGTACATTTTTCGCCTGGTACCATTTTCCTTTTAAAGTAAGTGTTACAATACTGCCTTTACTTGCGCCATTTGTAATTTCATCCGGCATACGCGACATATTGTGGTTCCATTTCGGCAAGTGCAAATCCGGATTGGCTACTGTTAACAGTGAACAGCTTTTTTGTGCAGTAAACATGGCCATTATCGGCGCATCCGCATTTATCAAAATACCTTTTAAAGGTTTATTAGGTTCAAAAATAGCATAAGCTATAATTCCTGATGCTTTATGTTGAATAATATGTGCCGTAGCATCTTTTTGCAACACCTCGTATGTTGGCGTAGTTAAATAACTTTGTATTTTATCTGCCGGGGTGTGCAATAGGACCTGGTATTGATAGCTTTTATTTTGTGGCTTGCTGCCATGTGTTAACCAGGCTTTAAGGTAAGGCGTTTCTGCTTTTTTATATCCTCTCTTTTCTTTATTGAATTCATCGGCCTCCACATTGTAAGAACTTTGTACTGCCTGTTGCAATACCAGCTGGTTTCCTTTCGGGATGATGTACTGCAAGCCATTCTGGTCCGTGAAATAACCGCCATCGGCTTTTTGGTTAATATTTAAACCTGTTCCAATCGGCTTTCCATTAAAATAGTTGTTGCGTCCGGCATCAAATTTATATTGAAACAATGTGGTAACCGTTTCATATCTGGGATCTGCATTGTTAATGTTGCTACCCAGACAAATGATTTCATTATTGATAAAGAAATAAGATTTTTTAGCCCTAAAGGTATTATCAAACAAAGACTTATCTTCATCAGGCCCTACATCATCGCGTAAATCGAGTGCAAACATTCCATTTTCGCCTTGTGCCAATCCGCTTGCTATTACGCTTTCAGAAAAATTGCGGTGTTTACCTTCAACATATTTTTCATCGCCTTTAACGACATACAGCATCTTATCTGCAGGCAATGCTTTTGTAGTGGCACCAGGTAAATAAGCCCAATCGAATCCATCGCTTACGTTCATTCCCATCCCTATAAAACCTTTTTTTGCATCGCCCTGCGCCGTTACCAACATGCCATGACTTAAATAGCGTCCAAAAGAGTTTTCATTTTTGCCACTTTCAAAATCCCATACGTATTTATTGTATCCTTTTACGGTAGCAAAGGCATCACCATTACGGTAGGCCAATAAACCCGAAAATGGCATAACTGTAGTACCATTTCCCGGATGATTGCTGTTTTTGCCTGCAAGGCGATGCAGACGTACCATTAAATTTAATGTACCAAAAGTACCCGAATAGGTAAGCCCCGGGGTAAGCATTGCATTTATATTTTTGGGCTCGGAAATGTTGTAATAATAGTTGAAAAGATTGGCTATTGTGGTATCGGCAATGGTGTTGTCGCTCATACCCATGTATGCAAAAGCTGGCAAAGTATATTTATCTATGGAACTGTTATTTGACGGGAAACGCCCGCTCACACCATAATGTATATCTACTCCGAAAGCTATTTCAGCTTGTTTTTTTAATGCCTGTTTTATGTTGTCGGTTGATTGTGTGGACAATGCATAAGCGGTGCCGTTCAGTAACCAATGGATGAGCCCCATCGTGTTTAGCGCATTGGTCCCGTAAGTATTTAAATAGGTACCACGATGATGAAAAATAGAAAAATCGGACTTAAAGGTATCGCTGTAACCCGGTGAAATCTCGATTACATAGTCCATATATTTTTTAAAATCCTGTAACAGTTCCTGTTTTTGTGCGTTGTTTTCCATCATTAAAATGGTAATCAGTTTCGCCAGGGCCCCGCCTCTTATTTTATCAGAATTTTCACCTCGGGTATAGTCTATATCCAACATACTGCCCAGCCTGGTATGCCAAACCAGCATATCTACCTGTGCTTGTAGTTTGTTTTGCGCTTTTAATTCCTTTCTTAGCAGAAATATAGAGTTTGCTATGGGGTTAAGTTTAATCACATGGTCCACCGTACCAAATGCACTCCCCGATGCAAAGCCCTGGTCCTGCAAATAATCCAGCGTAAGTATCAGCTTTTCTTTAGCGGTCTGGTTGTTGTTAAGCCTGTAATCCATGGCCAGGGGAAATGCAATAGGCTGCATTACGACATCGTAATCAAAGCCCTCCTTAGTGAGGTGCTCATCACGGATACCAAACAGTGGCAAGCCGTTTACATAGCCATTCGTTTTCTTAATATTAAATTTTTCGAAGTTATTGGAGGCATCCTTTATTTTTCCGGCGATGTTTTTTTCAATGCCGGTATTGCGTTCCTTCCAATCGCTGCTTTTATCACCCAATATCAAAAACTCCAACCGGTCTTCTATCATTTTACTTTCTGCAGCAAGTTTTTGGGTATTGACTTGTTTCGGGTATGAAAAGTTTAAAAAAGCCTGATAAGGTTTTAAAATTTCGTAACCATCGCCTGAACGCAGGTTTAGTTTTTGATTTTCAAACTGCAAATCAGAATGTCTTTTGTTAGAAACAAAACTGAGCAACGCAAAATGGTCGATGAATAATTTTCCGTTTCCTGCCAAGTTTTGGTCGGGCATGATGACCAGACTTGTCATTTCATCACTCCCTTTATAGTTTTTCACCTTGGCATCTTCTTCAAAATTTACCCAGACAGCGCGCCATCCCGTAAAGTTTAAGTTTACTGCGAACCTATATTTTGGCGACTTATTGGCTGCCTGCAAATTGCTACCTACCTGAAAAACCATTTTTCCCTGAGCAGGTTTTTCCTGGTATAGCCACATTTTTACACCACCATAACGGCCTTTGGGATAAAAAGAGGGTTCATAAAATTCAGGCTGTCCACCGGGATAAATGTCGCCTGCTTCTTTTAATCCTTTTAAAGCAGGGATTTCCAACACAGCTCCCTTACTCCAATCCCATACCAGCGACCGTTGCCCATCTTTATAATGTGCATTAGAAAACGAGAGTTTACCCTGCTTTGCCTCCCAGTTTTGTATGCCCGCATTGGTTTCAAAATCGAGCTGGTTAGTTATAATTTTTCCGGCAACGGTCTCTACTTCCTGTGCTTGTATGACCTGACAAAAAGTGGCCAGTACGAAAGCTAGAATTGTCGATTTTTTGATGGGGTTCATATTTGGTTGGTGACTTATATTTTCAGTTTAAAAGATTGATATTTCTCTAATTAATCAATTATGATTTAAATTTTTCCTTCAATTTCTGATACTTTAACAGGGCTTCTAAATAATAATAATCCGCATAGATCAAACCGCCATCCATTTCAGATTTTCTTAAAAAATTACCAGTTGCATGGTTCAATAAATAATCACCTTTGCCACTTTCATTAAGATAAGGTGCTGAAGAAAGGCTTTGCAGGATCTTCTCTCCTGCCGTAAAATACGTTTTGCTATTTTCAGGGGCCACCTCTGCCAATTGCATTAAGCCAGAGGCCAGCACAGCCGCAGCAGAGGCATCTCTAAGTCCCGGATATTTTTTCGCCCTATAGTCCCAGTAAGGAACCATATCTTTTGGCATATTGGGGTTATTCAATATGTACCCAGCTATATGCTCGGCCTGGTTTAAATACTCCTGTTTATTGGTGAATTTGTACATAAAAGTGAAACCATACAATCCCCAGCTCTGTCCACGGCTCCAGGATGCTGTTTCAGGGTTACTATCTCCATTGTTCCAGTCGCGTTTACGCATCTTACCCGTAGCAGGATCATAATCTACCACGTGTGAACAGCTGTAATCATCCCTGTATTGATTTTTCATAGTGGTATTGGCATGATTGACCGCTATATTGTAATAAGTACTGTCACCTGTAAATTCTGTAGCTTTTATCAGCATTTCCAGGTTCATCAGGTTGTCTATGATCACGGGGAACTTCCAGTCCCGCTCGACGCTGGGCGACCAGGACATGATTGATTTTACTATTGGATTGTACCTCTTTATGCCCGACTTTGAGGCCTGAATGATAACTTCCTTATATTTTTCGCTTTTTGTGATGCGGTACCCATTGCCATAACTGCAATAAATCATAAAACCAATATCGTGATCGTGGGTATAGTTTTTATTGTCTTCTACCAAGGCAGTAGCATATACCGCTTTTTTAAGAATTTCTTTGTCTTTGGTAAACTCATAGGTAAGCCACAAATTTCCTGGATAAAAACCACTTGTCCAGTCTGATATAGGCTGAAAGCCTTTCATCGTTGAACGGGGCATTTTTCCTGTAGCTTTCACTGTTTTAAATGCATTGTTTAAATATATTTTTTCAAGGGCAAAAATTGACGCTATTTTTTCATCTGTAAGCCGGGTAGTAGGTTTTACACAAGCGATGGCTAAGCCTAGCACCAGACCAGCACAGGCAACCACTGTCAATTTATTTATTATCGATTTTCTATTCATAAGGAACCGGCTAAATAGTTTTTAAAATACTTCGGTAGGTTTAGTTTAATGTTACGCGTATTTGGTTTGAGTTGATAGAAACGAATTTAAAAATCAGACAGCCAACGGAGTTTTAAATTCGTCCAAAATGCTATTGAATCTGATCAAACTAGTCAATTGAACCAGATTTCATCTTCTTTTCAGGGCTAAAATCTTTCTTTTTTACTTTCCCATCGAGTTCAACAACGATAACTCCAGCTATTTTATCAGGGGACCTGGAAGGTAGCCCATTAATTTGTGCTGAACCATCTTCTTCCTGTTTCAATTTTAACATCGCCTTTTCGCCCAATAATTTCGCGCTAACAACTTTGTTTCTCAAACCTTCTAATTTTAATGTGCCATTAGCCGGCCAATTGAAAACAGAAAGATAAAGCCTGGTGTTGGTTTTATTATCTTTAGCGGTAATCCTTCCCCATTCTACATTGTCAATCGGGTTGGCATGTGTTCTGTAAATAGCTTCACCATACTTTCTCATCCAGTTGCCCACTTGTTTTAAACGGTCTACACTTTCAATAGGAAAAGTACCATCTGGTTTAGGACCAATATTTAGTAGGTAATTGCCACCTTTAGAAGCAATATCAATCAACTGATGTATCAGGATGTCGGTATTTTTCCACTTATGGTCATCGGTCCGATACCCCCAGGTATCGTTCATAGTCATATTTGTTTCCCAATCTTTACCATCCAGTTCGGCCAAACTTGGAATTTTCTTTTCCGGTGTTTTGTAATCACCAAATCCTGGATGTCTAATCAATCGGTCATTGGTGATGATATCAGGATGGTACCGGGTAACCATATCCATCATTTTCTTTGCCTGTTCTGGTTTGATCTTATTAGGGGTATCCCAAAAAATAACAGAAATCGGACCGTAGTTAGTCATTAGTTCCTTCATCTGCGGGTAGCTCACCTCTTCAAAATACTGATCGAAAGTTCTAGTTTGCTGCGCAGGATCCCAACTACCGTTGTGCGCTAAAGTATAGGCATCAATTTTTGCACTGTCTGGGTTTTCCCAGCCTTGTTTCATGGGCCTGCGACCAGTAGCCCCGCCAGGATTTCCCCAATCCTGATCTTGAGAATAATAGATACCAAAACGCAATCCATATTTTTTACAAGCTTCTGCTAAAGGTTTAATGAGATCTTTTCCATATGCCGATGCTTCCACAATATTCCAGTTACTGGCTTTCGTTTTAAATAAGGCGAACCCATCGTGGTGCTTCGCAGTGATCACCAGGTATTTCATACCTGCGTCTTTTGCCATACGCGCCCATTCATCTGCATTAAATTTCAGGGGATTAAAATGCTTTGCGGTGTCTTTATACTCCTGTACAGGTACTTTCATCCGGTTCATTAGCCATTCCCCATTATTTACCTTTTGGGGATGGCCACGATAAAAACCGCCAAACTGTGCATATACTCCAAAATGAATGAACATCCCAAAGCGGGATTCCCTCCACCACTCCATTTTAGTATCTTGTTCATTCGTTTGCGCCAAAATCCGGGGCGCCGCATTCATAAATAATAAAAAAACAATAAATACTTTTTTGATCTGCATATAATTTAATTCAATAAGGTTTTATAATCTGGTTATATTACGCTTACTAATTTAGGTTGATTAGATCCTCAGCTATTTTAATAACGTCCCTATTACTTTCAATTTCATTCAATCGTGTTCAGGAGTATCTATTGAAGGAGTAAGTGGCTTAAAGCTGTTGATATCAATATTGCAGATGGGGTAGAAAATCATCAACTTTCCAATCCTGGTTCTTTTGCAGTTGTCGGTCTTTTTTCACACCAAACGGCATTGTCAGGTCGCTGTTATGTGTAACAGGTCCTACAGAAACGTCTTTAGTTTTTTCACTTACGAGTAAGATCGATGCACCAGCTTTCAGATTAATATACAATTCGCCTTCGTCCTGCTTTTTTATATTATAATTATCAGATTTTTTAGCTTTCAACAAATTAACATCCCTTACTTTCAGTACGAAAGGTGCTCCTGTTGTACTCTTTATACGAACCCAGCTAACCTGATTGTTTTTGAAAACTGCACTTACGAGATAACCTCCTTCAGCTCTTAAATCCACAAAAGAGGAATTTCTCCAGGTTGAGGGCAATGCCGGGAATACTCTTATTTTCCCTCCCCAACTTTGTAAAAGCATTTCCATTACCGATGCGGCCCCGCTAAGTGGTGTTTCTATAACTTCGTTCCTACCTCCACTTTCTGTATAAAAGGTATTGGTATGAAACTGACTGATGCCTGTGCTGCCGGTTAAAAGCTGCTGTATATTTTTTAAAGCATCATCACCTCTGCCGATAGCTGCGTATAAAGATGCTGCGCCAGTAAAAGAATAACCGGCCAGTCCCTTTCCATTTTCAATCTTATGCCAATGATCTACTGATTTATCCAGGAGCAAGCTGTCTTCTTTTTTATCCGGGTTTAACTGAAATAATGGGTATAACGCCAATAAATGCGAATAATGCCTGTGAGACATGGCCAATGGTTGGTCGCTGCCAATCATTAGTCCGTTTTTATCAACGGGATAAGCCACCAAACGATTAAGGATAGATTTCCACCCCACAATTTCTTTAGCATACCGGTTACTTTTAGCTGACGCTTGTATAATCGTATGAACCAACCAGCGCAAATTTGCCAGATTGTAGTTGGTATTCAAAAATTTACCGTTCTCGTTATACTCTGGAGACTCCATCGGTTTCAGCTCTATTTCTCCGTTAGCCCCTGTAACCATGTAGTCTTTATAACAATCAAGAATTCGCAATGCTTTTGGCAACCATTTTTCTTCTATTGCTTTCGAATTTCCCGCGTAGGCGTATTGTTTCCAATAATTGTGCATTGTCCAACATAAATCACCTAATTTCGGGCCACAAAAACGACTAAGCAGCCCCTCAAAATTTTCGTCAACAATGGTAATCATATTCTCTCCGAGCTCCAGGTGATTACTGGTATAGACAGGGAAATAGGTTAACTGAATATTTAAGTTCCACCACATACCCGGCCAGGGTGACGTTTTATAATAAGGGCCGAATAAATCAACAGCGGGGCCGTCGGGTCTTGATGCGGTAGCCATTTTATATAGCTGTATCCAATAAAAAGCCTCTACCCTGGCATCCGGAATACTTAAAAAAGACTGCTTGTAAAAGTTATGCCACCAATCATAATGTGCCTTTTTAATTTCTTCTAATCTATTCTTTTTTACAGCTTTGATATCAGCAATAGCGGTTTTTGCCGATCGACCAATTTTAGGCACATCGTTAGCGATACTTACAAATAATCTACCTGTGTTTCCTGAGCTTTCCCTGGCCTCGTTCCAAACTGTCGCGTAGTCGCCACCTGCCAGTAAAGTCTGGGTACATATCTTAAAATCACCTTCGGTATGCAGCAGCGGATCTGGATTTTTTTCATAATTCAACGATTCTTTAGCTGTAGGGTGTGTAAAAAACCTTGGTGAAGTAGGGTTCCCAGGAATAAAGCTCCATTTATACTTTAAACTTGATTTTTCATCTTTTTCAGTTGAGTTTACTTCAATAAGCTGAACTTCATGCTGATGTGGCACAAGTGCCTTAAATTGGATATGGCCAGCTGTGGTTTCAATCTCCCCCGTTATTTCAGCATTCCAGATATCTTGTTTAATCGTTCCGGAGATAATGTTCCCAACAGGTTTTAACAGCAACTTGCCAATTGGTAACCTGCAATAATCAAAAACAACCGAAGCACCCTTAACACCAAAAGATGTTTTTTTTTGCGGGGCTTTCCTATGATCGGTTACATCGGTTCGCCCTAAGCTAAAGATTACGGCATTATCTGCTTTAGAAACATACACCATCATCCCTATCTTTCCATTGCCTGTAAATGCCCCTTCATTAAACTGAAGGGGCAAATCTTCCCAAAAAAGATTTTGTCGACCCATAAAAGCCGGCCAATTAATGTCGATGGTTGATTTATCTACCTGGGCAAAGCAAAAACTATGCAGTGCTAAAAGCGAGATCAGAACCGTTTTTTTCATCCTTTAGGGTTTTGCTTTATTTCTCAGGGAAGTAGCAAAGTCCTTCCAGGTTTTCAATTGTTCTGGCGTCAGGATAGATTTCTCTTTATCTGAAATTTCTTTATTAAGAGCTTTTTGTTTTTCTTTTTTTTGTGTTTCATCAAGCGTAGCATCATCTTTAATTGCTTTTTTTGCTTTACCACTTTCAGCGATCAAGTCATGCATTTTCTGTTTATTTTCGTCACTAAGATTCATCACCGTAAATACAGAATCTCTTAATTCCTTCATTCCCTTAGCTTTTTTTTGAGCGAAGATTGCGCTCGAAGCGAGCATTAATACGAATAGCAATACTACTTTTTTCATGTTATATTTTTTAAGTTTAACTGATTACTAATTAAAAACAAAAGCTAATGCAGGTACATTTTTACCTACCAATTCATTAGGAATACTTAACACTACAGCGTCTCCCTCTTGTTTCCAGCGTACGTTCTTCCCAGAGGAGAGTAGTGTTACTGTCGAACCTTTGGTTGGAGTATTCCCTTTCCATTGGATGCTTTCCGGTACCGGGGTACCTTCATTAATACAGGCGATTGCGTATTTTGTATTGCCATCTTTTGACTGCGTGAACCAGGTAGTTCCATCATTATAATGCTCAAGAATTCGGGTTCCGTAAATGGATTTGCCGTTCTTTTTCAGCCACTCTCCCACCTCTTCTAAAGGTTTGTTTACTTCTTTAGGAAATTCGCCTTCGGGTGTAGGGCCAAAGCCCAGGAGCATATTGCCGCCCTTAGCCACAATTTCTGCTAAAGTATGGATTACCCAGGTACCGGACTTTACTTTCTCATCTGCTCTATAACTCCAGCTTTTGGTCAGTGTGATACAGGTTTCCCAGGGACCCTTCATTTGGGTTTTAGGAATTGACTGCTCTGGTGTCCGATAATTTTCATAGGGGCCATGTACCGTTCTGTCTACCACTAATATACCTGGCTGTTTTTCCCGCGCCATTTTAGCGATGCGCGGCATATCTACTTCCTGGTTATAATTGGGATAATTTGCCCTTCCTCTCTTGTTAAGCCCCCACTCTTCGCGTGCGAGTTCATTTTTCAATGCAGGACGCAACCAGCCACCATCCAGCCATAACACATCAACCTTACCATAGTTACCCAAAATTTCGCTGATCTGGTTATAGGTAAAGTCTTTATATTTTTGCCACTTCTGTGGATATTTGGAAACATCATAATTGGTATTGCGGCTCGGGGTCGGAAAACGGTCCCACCAAAAATCCTGCGAATGCCAGTCTGGCTTAGAAAAATAAGCGCCAATCATCATTCCCTGTTTGCGATAAGCATCAAAAATATACTTGGTCACATCAGCTTTGGTATTGTTTTTAAATGGTCCATTGGTAATTTTATAATCGCTTTCTTTGGTATCAAACATATTGAAGCCGTCATGGTGCTTGGTGGTAAACACAATATATTTCATTCCGGCATTTTTCGAAATCTCAGCCCATTTATCAGGATTAAATTTTGTTGGATTAAGTTTGTCGGATAAGCCCCAATACCATTTTTTATAATCTTCGTAAGCCATGGTCGTATCTCTCTTGGGCCAAGGTTCGCCACAAATCGGCCATGATTCGGGAATACCTGCGGCCGAATAAACTCCCCAATGCAAAATTACCCCGAATTTCAGGTCCTGCCATTGGTCAAGTTTTTTCCGGACCAGGGGGTCGGTCGGGTATTCGTATTCAGCCGAAGGGTCATAAATGTCAAGCTGTGCCTTTGTAAATAAAGGCACAGCAAACAATAGGGATAAAATAATTTTCCTAAGCATAATATTTAGAAATTAGGATTTTGGGATAGTTCCTTGTTATAATCTCTTTCCCTTTGGGGAATAGGATATAACTCATTTCTACCAGGTTTAAAGTTTGTGCCCCCAACATACGGATAATTTGCGCGGTATGCCTTAAGTGCGGCTTCAGTTGCGAGAAGGCTGGACCCAAGAATATTCCAACGCATTAAATCATATTTTCTTAATCCTTCGAAGCATAATTCCAAAGCACGCTCATTTTTAAGTGCAGCAAAAAAATCGTCCTTGTTAAGGTTTTGAGGAATATCTGTATCTGCCAGTTCTGCCGTAGCAGTTGCTCCGGTACCTGATCCGCCTGTGATAGTGATAGTAGGCGCAGAAGTATAGTTAGTGCCGGCATTAGTCAGTGTAATCCTCACTACAGCACCAGCAGTAACAACCCCCGTAGTTGGGTTTGTAGTTGCACTTATAGTTGCAACTGCTGTAGCACCCGTACCCCCACCACCGGTAATGGTTACAGTTGGTGGCGTTAGGTACCCGCTACCCTGGGTCCCAGGTTTAATGTTAATTGCCTTTTTGCCGAATACTTCTGGTTGAAAGGCCCTCCTCCTTACCTGGTTAATCGCATCATAAGCATCAGCATTAGGTCCTTCATTTAGCTCATTTTCAGCTTCAGCACGCATCAATAGCACATCGGCATAACGTAATATAACATAATTAATATCGGTATTGTTCAGGTCTTTCGGCGGCAGTATCTGATATTCCCTGCGCCATTTACCTGGCGAAAAATTGTTATCCTGTCCCGCAGCATACTCCACAAATTGTGCAGATGCGTTGATCTGATAAGTAGCTACAGAAACATCTTTACGTGAATCTGCTGATGTATAGGAATTTCTGAATAGCGGGGTTGTTTTTACATAAGAATTGGTACGACCATAAACAGGATTAACTGCTGATAACGGTGCATTCCACTGCCCAATGAGACCTGAGTTTGTTGAGCCCCCGGTAAGGTTAAAAAAAGCAACCTCAAACATACTCTCAAAAGGATCTATTTTTAGTTGACATTGGTTTCTAAAAAACTGTTCAAAACTCGGATTTAAGGAATATACCTTAGCATCCATTATATCTTTAGTCTGCTTCCTGGTAATTTCATAATATTCCTTATAGTTCGATGGTCTTTCCATTTGACCATTTTGTTGCAGGGCATAACCACCAGCAAATAAGGCGGCACGGGCAAGCATACCTTTCATTCCCATTTTACTAATGCGTTCATCAGTAGTCTTCCCTTCAGGCATTAAGTCTATGGCTTCGGTCATGTCCTTAATAATCTGTTTATACACCTCAGTAGTTTTGCTTCTCGCGATACGTAATTCATCACCAAAGTGTGTTGCAGTTAGTTTCAAAGGCACGTCTCCAAATAACCTAACCAACTCAGCATAGTAAAAGCCCCTTAAAAACTTAGCTTCCCCTAAAAACCTGTTTAACCTTTTACGTTGGGTTTCATTATTATAGTCAGCCATCTGCGGAATTTTTTCGATAACCAGATTAGCCCTATTGATACCTTCATAATAGGTCTGCCATGTTGCTTGTGTATAAGGATTCTCGGCTGTGATCACGTAATGGGCTACGCCCCGAAAATCTGTAGTCAATATGTCCCTTATTTGAGAAATATCACTGTCATTTTCATATAAAATAGATGCATAAAAACCTAACGTATTCGAGCTACTCATGCTTTGATAGACGCCCAGTGTTGCTAATTCTGCTTCATCGGCAGTTGTAAAAAACTTCTCAGAATCGAACACTGACTTAGGTTCTTCAGTAAGTGCTTTTTTACAAGCACTTAGATTGGTAACGATTACCACTACCGTTAACCATTTAAATAAACTTGCGATATGATATTTTAAATTCGTTCTCATAATTGGAAGTGTTGTTATAATGAAATATTTAAACCGGCAACAAAGTATTTGCTACGTGGATACCCGCCGAAATCTACCCCCGGTGTTAAACCTCCGGTTTTATTTGTACTTACCTCAGGATCATAACCCGAATAGTTATCAAACACGTAAAGGTTATATCCTGTAATATATGCCCTTACATTACTTAATTTAACTTTAGAAACCCAGTTCCTAGGTAAGGTATAACCCAGACTAACATTGTTAATTCTAAGGAAGGAGGCTTTTTCTACGAACTCATCGTAAAAACGGGGAGAGGGACCATATCCATCAAATTTCGGTATTGTCCTTCCTTTATTTGCGGCATCTAATACCAATGGTGTGCTTAGGCTATTGCCACTACCATCAACCGTTGTCCATCTGTCTTTCAAATAGCCTAAGCCATTGATATAGGCACTTTGGTTTCTACTCATCTGCATTTTATTCGCATTATAAACGTCGCCACCAACTGCCCAGTTGATAAAAATACTCAGGTCAATTCCCTTATAGGAGAAAGTATTATTAAAACCTCCTATAAAATTAGGAATACCATTTCCGATCACCGTCCTATCCAATGGATTGATCACTCCGTCGCCATTTAAATCTACCAGCTTTAAAAAGCCCGGTTTCGCATCAAAGCCCACATCTACAGGAATCCCCGACTTTAAGGTGTAGGTATTGTTTGTTGGATTGTAATTAAATTCATCTACCTGATAAAGTCCATTAGATTTATAGCCATACATCTGCCCTACTGAACTTCCTACCTGTAACAGGTAATCTGTTTGATCAGACCAGCTATTACTTAACCTGATATTTTCACCGCTGCTTAAAGACAATACTTTGTTTTTGTTTACCGACATGGTCAGCGTACTGTTCCATAAAAAGTTAGTGTTCTTGACATTTACAGTACTAAGGGTAAGTTCTATCCCTTTGTTGGAGGTAGATCCTATATTTAAGAACTGACTGGAGAAACCACTGGTATAAGGTATTTGGGCATTCAGCAATAAATCTTTTGTACGGTTATCGTAAGCTTCAAGTGTAAGGGCAACCCTTTGCTTAAAGAAACCTAAATCCAACCCGACGTTTAATGATCTGGTTGTTTCCCATTTTAAATTTTTATTTTCTAAATTATTCGGATAAACAGTGATGCTATTGTTATTATTTAAAGGATAATTACCGTTGGCAAGTTGACTTAACATTAAATAATTCGGGATACGGTTATTTCCTGAATTACCATAACTTAAACGAACTTTGGCATCAGACATGAATTTAACATCCTTTAAGAAGGGCTCGTTAATTGCCCTCCACGCAAATGCTGCAGAAGGAAAGTAACCCCATTTGTTATTGTCCCCAAATTTAGATGATCCATCAGCTCTTAGTGTCGCATTAAAAAGGTACTTGTCTTTGTAGGAATAACTTACACGTGAAAAAAACGAAAGCATACTTTCTGCTTCTGCGAACGATGTAGGTATGCCCGGGGTGGTACCGAGAGATATGTTGTCCAAGCCAAGGTTAACACCTGGAAACCTACTGTTGCTCGCACCAAAATCTTCTCTATCGGAGTATACCTGCTCCTGGCCTAGGAGCGCTGAGAACTTATGGTCCTTATTAAAGGTATTTTCATAAGTAACTGTATTGCTGTAGTTCCATCCTGTAACATCAGACTGGCCTAAAGATCCTGAAGGCCCGCCACTTCTCTGTGCGGTAACCGAGCGCGAGTCGCTGAAGAACTTAGTTTTTGTTCCCGAGATCCTGCCAGATACCAATCCACGGTAAGTTAAATGATCAGCAAAGCTATAATCCAGCGATGTATTGATATTTAATGTCCGGTTTAAAGATTCTCTCGTTGTCGCTTCCGCACTTGTTTTCGGACTTTGCAACGGAATCTGGTTAACATCTACTGTCGGGTCACTGTCAAGGTTCTCAAAATCTGCGTCAGTTGAATTGATGTCAGATATCGGCCTATATTGAAAATAACTCATTAAAGTATTGAATCCGGCGCTACCATCACGTGTTCCGAAACCATTTGTTTTCTGATCACTATAGTTAACAATACCATTTAACCTGATTTTTTTATTGATATTATGTAAAATGCTCAATTTAACCACGTTTTTTTGTGCGCCACCTGGCTGCACGATTCCCTGATCGTTGTTATGAGAGAAAAAGAGATTAAAACGGGTTTCGCTCTGTCCACCGGAAATGCTAAACTTATGGTATTGTGTATTTACAGCATCACCAAACATGACCTTCTGCCAGTTGATACCCGGTCTGTTATCATATATAGAATGGAAATCTGAAAATTTACCAAAGGTATTTTCTACACCAGCTAAAAGTGTGGGATTACCCAAAAACCTTTCATATACCAGAACACTAAAATCATAGGGGCTAAGCACAGGAATAAATTTATTGGCCTTTTTAATACCATAAAACATATCGTAACCTATAGTAAGCTTGCCTGCTTTTAATTGTTTGGTAGTCACTAAGATTACACCGTTGGCACCCCTGGCACCATAAATCGCGGTTGAAGAGGCATCTTTTAAAACGTCAATACTTTCTATATCTCCGGGATCTAAAAAGTTAAGTCCGTCAGTTTGCGGCACCCCATCTATAACATACAGTGGTTCGTTACTTTGGGTAATTGAACCACCACCACGTAAAGTAATCGCGGGACTTCCTCCTGGTGAACCATCATCAGCGGCAACCTGTAAACCAGCAACACGGCCGACAAGTGCCGAAGCTACATTTTGTACAGGACTTTTAGCCAGTTCGTCACCTTTTACCGAAGAAACAGCACCTGTTAAATCTTTACGCTTGGTACTACCGTAACCAATTACTACAACTTCGTTTAGGTTGTTATCCTCGTCAAGCAATTTAACGTCAATTGTAGTCCTGTTTTTTACCAGTATCTCCATTGATTTAGATCCGAGATAAGAAAAAACCAATGTCGCATTAGATTTAACCTTAATCTGGTAGCTACCGTCCCCTTTTGCGACTACACTATTTCCAGCTCCTTTTTCAGAAACGGTTGCACCTGGCATAGGTAGATTAGTACCATCCCTTACTACCCCCTTTACGGTGATAACTTCCTGCGCATACGTAAACGTGCAGCAGGTTAAAAATAAAAATAATAGTATAATTCGTTTCATATCCAATTTTTTTCTGTTCTAATTGATCGCATTAATTCTTGGTATCAAGTAATATTTTATCATAATTATTTAAGCTGGAAAGCTGCTTTGATAAATAAGTTTGCCGCTGTTTTTACCGCCGGGGTTAACAGGTATTCATCAAATGACTCAGAAGCGGGGCCAACAGTTATATCTACGTTTCCGTTGATACCAACTAATTCGATTCCTCCTTGTACGGTTTTTGTTTCTCTGTTTAGCAAACCTGCATCAATATCATATATAGGATTTAAGGCCCCAATCATTGAATCATTTCCCGTAATGGGCAGGGTGTTAGTTCCGTCAACATCGCTCCTTCTAATACTTACCCAAGGACGCATATATTTAAGCGTAGCAATTTGCAATTTATTAACCATTTGGCGCAATTGTGCGGAATGACGGGCTTCAACCGTTTGTATTCTTGCAACGACCGCCAATGCAGATGTGCCCATTAACGAAATCAACTGCCCCTTATATGCACGTTCGCTCAAATCTTCAAGGACTACAGCGGTTCTTAAAAATGTACCATAATTGGCATTTACATTCGCATTAACCCTTGTATAGTCAAAATTCGCATAAGGCATTATAGGTCTAGGGGTACCTTTTAAATCAATAATTGTTTTCGTCAATAAATTAATATGTGCCTGTTCCTGATCGCGTAATATTGTTATGATAGGTTTATCACCAACAGGTACCGGAGTTGGCGTTGCAGTTAGCGCGTTATTATAAAATTGGAATTTCATATAGGTTAGGGCCAAAAGCAAATTAAGCGAATCTATGGCCACATCATTTGTTGTTGTTGTCTGGCCATAGGCTTTTTGGAACATAGTACTCAACCCTAAAGGTAATGCCGCTAGTGATACTTTCTTTCCCACATTGAAAAAGTTCTCCATCGCTTTGCGTCTCGCACTTGATCTTTCGTAAATCTCGCCGTCTACTTTTTCTATCTCATTAAGGATATTTAAAATATTCATATTAATAGTAGTTTAAAGGTTGATTACATTAAGTTTTGTTTTGATATATTTTAAAGCTTGCTCCAGCACTTTTCCTGGATCCAGGGTAACATCGAGTCCATTGGTAGCATCAGCTCCCAAAGCTGAAAGTCCGCTAAGGTCCGCAAAACCAAGTGCATTGGTCTGACTGCTTACATAAGCTGCGTGGCGGGCCTCTACAGTTGCGATCTGACTGAAAAGAATCAGATTATAATCGTTTTTACATCGCAAAATTACATCGTTATAAGCTGCTACGCCCAAATCTTCAAAAGTTTTAGCAGCAGTCAGCACAGCGGTAGCATCAGCAAAATTAATAGTGGAAAAATCCATATCCAGATTACCAATAGCGGCTTTCCCTAAAACTCTCTTAAAAAATTCGCGATGGGCGATTTCGTGCAGCTTTATATCCAAAAAAAACAAAGCCTGTGTAGCCGTAAAACTTGTAGGTAAGCTTTCAGTGACTTTTACATAAAATGCAGCTTCTAATTGTTCTAACGCATAAATGTAATTTAACAGCCCTACATCATCCTTAAAATCAACAGTATTGTCAGTGTTGGTATAGGCTGCTTCAAATTCAGTAGTTTTGTCTTTTTTACAGCCAGCCATACCTACCGCCAATGCTGATGCACCTGCAAACTGTAAAAATTGCCTCCGCTGTAAGCTACCTCCCAAAAGAGTTTCTTTTCCAGCCTCTGCTTCAGAATTACCTCTTGTCATAAGTTTTGGTTTTAGTTAGTTTATATTATTCGGTTTTTTTAAAATCAATTACACGGCTTGTACGTGTTTAGCAAATCATGACATACATGAAATCTGCAGTGTCTGCCCGGGGAATCTTGAACTTGGTAAATAAGAATGTATAATACACAAGCCTGTTCATCTTTTTTGATTTAGTAATATTTGGTTTGAATTGATAGAAACGAATTTAGAAATCAAAACACGAAAGGAGTTTCGATTTCGTTCTAAATGCTATTAATTTTGTTGAATACCCTCTTTAATCATCTCTACAGCAATCTAAAATCAAACTTCAGAAAAAAGATTAACCAAATTCAAAATATTTACGGAAGAATTCAAAAGCCCGTTCCCTCATTCTCTCCTATCTTCACATTTACAACTAATTAAGCCCCAGGTTAAAATCTTTAGCTACTGGGCGGCCTTCAACTTATTCCATAAAATATGACCTAAAATCAATCAACCAATCATTACCTAACCTAAAAAACCAAGTATGAAACAACAAACTATGATTGTGGTACTATCCACAGCTATTGTCGTACTCCTGTTCACTGTTGCCTGCAGCAAAAAAGACGTCTTAGACAATCAGGATGACTTAACTAAAGCCAGACCGGAAACATTATCAAATGCACAACCCATGCTTCTTGCCAATGGTGATACCATTTTAAATGTCACCTATGAAAACGGACAGCTTAATTCCGGTATTACAGGCGTAAGAGGAACTGTAGCACCTGGCGCCGATGCTGCTTATATGGTTCCCGGCAAAAACAGCAACTATGCTATTGCACACAAGGTTACCCTGGGCAATCCGGATTATTATTCTGCCGAAGCCTATCGTAGCGAAGCTGATGCATTAGAAAATCAACCATCACTATTTTTTCCCGGAATGGAAAGGAGGTACGAATTTAGTGTCTACTTAAAAGACTGGGAACAATGGAATTCAGCTAATCCACCATACGGTGATAATATCTTCCAATTAAAAGTAAGCGGTGGCGATCCGGTTCCGGTGAGGCTACTTACCAAACGAAATGCAATTGCTGCGCGGTACGATGCAACCGGCAACGGTACTGTAATTGCAGATTTCAGGCCTCAGATCAATAAATGGATCGACTTCAGGATAGATGTGAAATGGACCCTGGACAATACCGGTTATTTTAAAATCTATACCCGTTATGAGGGTGAGCAAAATTATACCTTAAGGCTACAGAATTTGAATGCAAGAACGTTTACGGGCAATCAACTGGCTAACGGGCAAAAAGGATATATTAAATGGGGCGTATATCGTGAAGCTGGAAAAGATGCCAATGGCAATGTGATTACGAGCGATAATGTACTCACCCGTATCGCCTATCATGACAATATAAGGATCATTAACCTACCCTTATAAAAAATAAGATTTAAAACAGGGGCAACTTTACAGTTGCCCCTGTCATTTGATTAACCGACAACCACAACTATGAAAATCAGAATGGAGATATTTTGAATTTTAACCAAATTCAAAATATTTCGAGCGGATTTTAAAAGGCCATTTTACCATTCTCCCCTACCTTCACCTTCAGAACAAAATTTAATAGACAACCGAAATATTGACCCATGAAAAAATTGATCAGCACGCTTTTGACTGCCTCTACTTTTACGCTCACGTGCTTTGCCCAATCCGCACCAGAAAATACATCTACAAAATGGTTTGAGAAAACGACCAGTGTAATTGCATACCAGTTAAACAAAGCCGCAAAAACATACGAACCTGGTCAAAACCCACGTTCAGTATACCCTGATGGAAAAGTAAGACTTGCTCCATATGACGATTGGACTACAGGTTTTTTTCCTGGCTCCCTTTGGTATGGATATGAGCTTACAGGTGATAAAAAGCTGGCCGATGAAGCCAAGCGCTTTACATTGGCCCTGGACTCTGTCCGTTACCTCACACACACACATGATTTAGGGTTTATGTTATACTGTTCTTATGGTAATGCTTTTCGCATTACAGGTGATAAAACTTATCTACCGGCATTAACCGATGGGGCTAAACATCTTTATGCAAGGTTTAATCGTAAAGTTGGCGTGATCCGTTCCTGGGATTTTGGTACCTGGAAATATCCGGTGATCATTGACAATATGATGAACCTGGAATACCTGTACTGGGCGGCAAAAGAATTTAACAAACCAGCCTATGCGGATGCAGCCAGCACTCATGCGATGACCACCATGAAGAACCACTATAGAAAAGACCATAGTTCGTACCATGTGGTAGACTACGATCCTGAAACAGGAAAAGTGTTACGCAAGGTTACCCACCAGGGATTAACCAATGAATCGGCCTGGAGCCGTGGACAAGCCTGGGGCCTTTATGGATACACCATGTGTTACGAAAATACTAAAAATCAAAAATTCCTGGTTCAGGCCGAAGATATCGCTGCCTTTATCATGAACCACCCACGTATGCCAAAAGATAAAATTCCGGTTTGGGATTTTGATGTACACAATGCACTTGATGTGGACGAACGTGCACCAAGAGACGCATCTGCCGCAGCAATTACCGCCTCAGCGTTATTAGACTTAAGTACAAAGGTAAAAGATGGCAAAAAATATTTTGACTATGCCGAGGACATATTAAAGTCATTATCTTCCGATGCTTATCTGTCGAAACCTGGAGAAAATGGTCTTTTTATCTTGAAACATAGTGTAGGTGCTTTCCTTTACAACTCGGAAATTGATACACCTATTGACTATGCTGATTACTATTACCTGGAGGCGTTAAAAAGATATGCCGATATCAAGAAAATAAAACTTTAGAAAACCGCCAATCTGATGCACATCCAAAGATTTATACTTTTTGCTATTGTAATACTTTGTTACAGGGGAAGCTATGCACAGGAAGCAGGAATCACCAGAACAAGCTTTGACAATGTTAATTTGACCTATCCGGGACTGGAAAAAACAAATAAGCTTTTTCTGGCCGGTCAGTATAATGATGCGGCAAAGGAACTTTTAAAGTATTACCGTAATCGGAGGGGTGTAAAACACCTTGATTTTAATGCCGGCGATGCACAAAATTTTGCCGGCAAAAAAGTAAACCAGAATACGCTGGACCTGGCGAATGATATTTTACGCCATAAATTTAAGCCCCACAAAGGCTATCCTGCTTACGATTATGGTAAAGACATCAACTGGCAGTACCGCCCTGTACAAGACCAATTGTTAACTACTTTTTTACACCGTACCGCATTTTGGGAGCCTCTGGGCATTGTATATCGCAATACAGGCGATGAACAGTATGCCAGGGAATGGGTTTTCCAGGTGCGGGACTGGATCAGGAAAAATAAACAGGGCGCTTACCCTGATGATAAGGACTATGCCTGGAAAGCTTTTGTTGTTTCCTTTAGATTAAACCATTGGAGCGGCTTTTTCAATCTATTCCTAAACTCATCAAACCTTACCCCTCAGTTTTTAATGGAGTTTTTAAACTCCTATCAGGAACAGGCAAATTATGTAGCTGCTAATTATACAGACATTGGTAACCATCGCTTATATGAGGCCCTCCATCTCTTATACGCGGGCAGTACTTTTCCTGAAATGAAAGCAGCCGCAGCCTGGCGGAAAAGTGGTATTGCTGTCTTAAACGAAGAAATCCCGAAACAGGTACTGCCAGATGGCGTACAGTTTGAGCTTTCCCCTTCCTACCATATTGGCAGCATAAAAATATTTCTTGATGCATTGCAGATTGCCAAAATGAATAACGCCGAGAACGAATTTCCAGCGAGCTACCGTAACCTTGTAGAGAAAATGGTGATGGCCGTAGGCAAATATTCTTTTCCTGATTATACTTTTCCCCTGTATGGCAATTCGTTTTTAACCAGCAAAGATGCAATGCTTAAGAGTTATAAAACCTGGGCACAGGTTTTCCCGGAGAACAAGGTGATTGAATATTACGCGACTGACGGATCCTCAGGTAAACAGCCGGACTATCTGTCAAGCAACTTACCTGATGCAGGCTTTTACGCCTTTAGAAACGGCTGGGACATGAAATCAACCGTCATGCAGATCAAAGCAGGCCCGCCTGCTTCCTTTCATTCGCACCCCGATAACGGTACGTTTGAACTATGGGCAAGAGGTCGTAATTTTACGCCGGATGCAGGAAGTTTTGTTTATGCCAATGTTGGCAATCAGGAAAATTCAAAAAGAGACTGGTACCGCTCAACCAAAGCACACCAGACACTTACACTGGACAATGGCAATATGCTAATCACCAAGGCAAAAGTCAATAAATGGGAAACTGGAAAAAACTTAGATATTTTAAGCTATACCAACCCTAGTTATACCAACCTTGATCATCAGCGTACATTTTTATTCGTTGACCAGACTTATTTTATCATTATTGACAGGGCAATAGGAACTGCACAGGGAAACCTGGGTATCCATTATACCTTAAAAGAAGATAGCAGGCCTATTTTTGATAAAAGCCACAATAGGGTAACAACAAATTACACGGATGGCAACAACCTGCTGATCCAGTTGCTGAACAAAGATAAAGTGAATCTAAAAGAGGAAGAGAGCTTCGTTTCTTATCAATATCAACAAGAAGTACACCGCCCGGCCTTTGTTTTTGAAAAGTTTAAGAGCGATCAGTATAGCCAAAGTTTTATTTCGGTATTATATCCATATACGGGCAGTTCAGCACCCGAAATAAAAGTTACTGAAAATGCCGGTCATGATCCGGTAAATGGCAAAATCAATATGACTATAACAATTAATGGCAAAACTACTGCCATCAAAAAAGATTTAACACCATAACAAGCTAAACAGCCATGCAACTAAAAAAAATCGTATGTCTTTGCAGTCTGCTCATTTGTACAGCACTGGGCAGGGCACAAGACACGCCTATCCATAAAGAAAACTTTGATGCGATCAACCTCTCCTATCCAGGACTCGAAAAGGTAAATAAACTAGTATCCGATGGCAAGTATAACGATGCTGCCAAAGCGTTATTGGAATATTACAGAAAAAAAAGTAAGGCTAAAGAACCTGATTTCAGCAATGCTGAAAAACCAGCTGACATCCACAAACCTATCGATAAGACCACACGGGAAATGGCCGACAAAGCTTTAGTACACCAGTTTCAACCACACAAGGGTTATGGTTATTTCGATTACGGTGCGGATATCAACTGGCAGATGTGGCCGGTAAAAGACAATGAAGTCCGCTGGCAGCTGCACCGGGTAAAATGGTGGCAGCCCATGGCACTGGTTTATCATGCCACTGCTGATGAAAAATATGCAAAAGAATGGGTGTACCAATACAGTGACTGGGTCAAAAAAAATCCGTTAGGCCTTTCGAAAGATAATGATAGGTTTGTATGGCGCCCGCTTGAAGTGTCAGACAGGATTCAAAGCCTTCCTCCTACTTTTGATCTGTTTGTGAACTCCGCCAACTTCAGCCCTTCGTTTTTAATGGATTTTTTAAGAAGCTATCATCAGCAGGCAGATTACTTATCTCATAATTATGCCGAACAGGGAAACCACCGTTTATTTGAGGCCCAACGTACTTTATTTGCGGGAGTATCTTTCCCTGAATTTAAAAACTCACCAAAATGGAGACAAAGTGGTATAGAAGTACTGAACACCGAGATTAAAAAACAAGTGTATGCAGATGGGATGCAATTTGAGCTATCGCCCGTTTACCATGTAGCTGCTATTGATATATTCTTAAAAGCTTATCGCTCGGCACAGCGAGTTGACCTCGAAAAAGAATTCCCACAATCATACATACAAACAGTAGAAAGCATGATTATGGCTTTAATCAGCATTACCCTACCAGATTATAACACCCCTATGTTTGGAGACTCCTGGCTTAGCAGTAAAGATTTCAGGATGACGCAGTTTACAAGCTGGACTAAAATTTTCCCTACAAATAAAGCGATAAAGTATTTTGCTACGGATGGAAAGGAAGGTCAGGCACCTGCTTTTTTATCAAAAGCATTAAGCAATGCCGGCTTTTATACATTCAGAAGCGGATGGGATAAAAATGCAACGGTTATGGTTTTAAAAGCTAGCCCTCCGGGAGAATTTCACGCACAACCAGATAACGGGACTTTCGAACTTTTTGTGAAAGGCAGAAACTTTACCCCTGATGCGGGTGTATTCGTATATAGCGGAGATGAGGCCATCATGAAATTACGGAACTGGTACCGCCAAACAAGGGTGCATAGCACACTTACCCTTGACAATCAAAATATGGTGATTACCAAAGCCCAGCAAAATAAATGGGCAACAGGAAAGAACCTTGATGTACTTACTTATACCAATCCCAGTTATCCTGAGCTAAAGCATCAACGCAGTGTGCTGTTTATCGACCAGAAATATTTTCTGATTGTCGATAAAGCTATCGGCAAGGCTACAGGAAACCCGGGCGTGCACTGGCAGCTAAAAGAAGATAGTAAACCTGTTTTTGACAAGGCAAAGAATAGGGTTTATACTACCTACGGAGATGAAAACAACCTGTTGATCCAATCGCTGAATACGGACAAAATCACACTGGGCGAAGAAGAAGGGAAAGTATCATATGTTTACAACCAGGAAATCAAAAGACCTGCCTTTGTATTCGAGAAGCCAAAGAATGACGTTAAAACGCAAACCTTTGTTTCTGTCGTATATCCTTTTGATGGTATAAAAGCACCGGAAATCAGCATCAAAGAAAATGCCGGTAACGACTTTGAAAAAGGCAACATAAATCTGAGCCTCATCATAAACGGGAAGCAACGGGAAATAAAAGCAAATCTCACAAACTAATTTACCCACCGAAGAAAGATATTCAGATCTAATTGAAAAAAAACCGGCACTCTTCCAAAGAGTGCCGCTAAAAGAAATAGCCTCCTATATTGGCATTTCCCCTGTTTCGCTGAGCCGAATAAGGGCCCGTATAAAATAGGGTTTGCAATCCTTACAAATTGCAAACCCATATTTAATACTTAAATACTCCGATCAAACTTATTACATCTTACATCACTTTGATCTTTGCGATCAGTTCTTCTGTTTTTTTTGCTGCCTTAGGGTTTTCGTCTTTAATAATCTGATAAGCAATTTGGGCAGCATTAAGCGCCTCATCTTTAAGCCCCATCTTGTAGCATACCTGGGCATAGCTACTCTGATTCGCATAGTCTTTATCATTTATTGCTACAGCCTGTTTCGCCATAGCCAATGCCTGCTGAAGTGCTGCTTTATCCTCAGTAGAATCCGCACAACGGCGGGCAAGAAAATTGAGTGTGGCATCTTCTGTTTTTAGGGACGATTGACTGTATTGCTTGGCCAGTTTAATAAAAGTTGGGTAATCTTTCGCATTCAAATAGTATATCAGTTCCATTTTAGCCGCTGTCGCTACTGCTTCAGCGTCAGTATTCTGACGGTATGTTGCAAGAAGCCTAAAGAACTTTTCTGATTCCATCTTATGAAGTGTTGCATACAAAACCTTAACCTCAATAGCCCTTTGAATTTTCTTCACTTCCGATTTTCCGTATTTAGAAATAAAGTGTGCTTCATTGGCAGTTAAAAACTTGTAGAGGCGGTCTTCTTCACTTAACGGATACATTTTAATGATCTCCCAGCCCAGATCAGTTTTAAGTACCTCATCGCTTACTGTAGTTAAATTTTCCTGAAAAATCCTTTTGGCCTTATTGGAGTTAGTCCCATTCAATGATACTACATATTTCAGCAAAAAATCCGGGCTTCTTTCTCCTGCAGCATAACGGTTTACCATTGCCAACGATGTTTCTGCAGGGTTAGATGCCTGCTTTGCAACCGCAATAAATTCAGCAGCGGGCTTTCTGCCGGCACTCCGGTGAACAAGCTTACCCGTCCCGTCCAAAAACAGGTAAGTGGGATAAGAAAAAACAGTGTATTTTTTTCCCACCTCGGGACCTTCACCTTTTTCCATATCCAGCTTGTAATTGATGAAATTTTTGTTAAAATATTGGGCTACCGTATCATTAGTGAACAGGTATTTATCCATCATTTTACATGGCGCACACCATGAGGTATAGCAGTCTATAAAAACCAGTTTATTGGCTTTTTGGGCCGCGCTTAAGGTTTCACTTAATGTGCCCTTAAAAAAAATTATTGATTTGCCTTCTTGCTGGGCCTTTAAACCCAGGTTTAAACTGCATAGTGTGACCACCGCTATGATTAGCTTTTTCATCCTATATAAATTATTAATTTGTTAAATACTATTGATTCTTATCCACTGAAATTTGGAAATTACATCACTTTGATCTTTTCGATCAGCTCCTCCGTTTGTTTCGCCGCTTTGGGATTTTCTTCACTCACAATCTGAACGGCAAGTTGGGCAGCTTTAAGGGCCTCATCTTTAAGTCCCAGTTTGTAACATACATCGGCGTAGCTTCGCTGATTAACATATATTTTATCGTTAATCATGATGGCCTGTTTGGCCATTGCCAACACTTGCTGAAGCACGGCCTTATCATCTGTATCCAGTGAACAACGGTGAGCAATGAAACTAAGCACATTATCATCCGTTTTTAAAACCGATGCACTGTATTGTTTGGCCATCCTAATGAATGCCGGATAATCATTCGTATTGAAATAATACATCAATTCTATTTTGGCGGCTGTACCCAACATTGCCGCGTCAGCATCCCGGCGATAATCTGCCAGACGTTTAAAGAGATCCTCTTTTTCTTTTTTACCAAGAGCTTTATATAAACCACTAAGTTCGATTTGTCTTTGAATTCCCCTCACCTCTTCCTTGCCTTGCTTTGCAACAAAATAAGCTTCATTGGCTATCATAAATTTGTACAAACGATCTTCCTCGCTTAATGGAAACATTTTAATGATTTTCCAACCAATATTGGTTTTAAGTACCTCATCGCTTGCCGTGGCTAAATCTTCCTGAAAAATTCTCTTGGCTTTATTAATATTTGACTTTTTCAACCCCTCAATGTACTTTAACACCAGCTCGGGGCTTCTATCTCCGGCTACATAACGTTCTTCTATGGCTAATGAAGTTTCGGCCGGGTTGGAGGCCTTTTGCGCTACAGCAATAAAATCGGCAGCCGGCATTCTGCCCGCACTCCGGTGCACAACCTTACCTGTACCATCTAAAAATAGGTAAGTAGGATAAGAAGCAACCCTATATTGTGCGGCAACCTCAGGACCTTCTCCTTTTTCCATATCCATTTTATAGTTAATAAAAGCTTTATTGAAAAAACGGGCAACAGTATCGTTTGTAAATACTAACTTCTCCATCATTTTACATGGTCCGCACCATGAAGTGTAACAATCTATAAAAACCAGTTTATTGGTTTTCTGGGCCTGAGTTAAAACTTCCTTTAATGTGCCTTGGGCAAATGTGATCGATTTTCCATTTTCCTGTGCCTTTAAGCCCAGGTTTAAGCTGCATAGTGTGATCACTGCTATAATTAACTTTTTCATTTTATATAATTATTAACTTGTTAAATGATTGTTGAATTGTTAGTGGATATTAATAGCCTAAATTTTGAGCGACTACCCCACTGGTGATGTCAATTTCGGATTGTGGAACTGGTAAAGCATACCTATTTAAGGGAAGTACCGGATTGATTGGTAACCCAGCACGAAGCTTATCAAAACGATCGTGTCCTTCAAATGCAAATTCCCACCGCCTTTCCTGTAAAATACGGGTTATCAGTGCGTTTTTATCAACAAAGGAGGCCAGTGTATAAGGCACAGGTTTTTGTGCGGCCGGAAAAGCGCGCTGGTAAATGGCATTTAAAATGTCAACCGAAGTCTGGTTAAGTCCATCGCGCCTGGCCAGGGCTTCTGCTTTGTTCAACATCACTTCGGATAGTCTGATGACCATAATGTTATCAAAAAAGGCAGGGCTGGTGTATTTGCTGGTAAGTAATTGATTTTTAACGTCTTTAGTAATCATAGTAGTTCCGCGTATGTCATTAGCACTATAGGTTTGGATAAAACCGGCCTCCGCGATGTATTTTAAGTCCGCGGGTAATGTACTATAGCTTATAGGGTAACCATAGATCACCTCTTTGTTAAAAGGAATATTTGCCGGACCTGAAATAACCGATTTATTGTTCGGAAAAACATCAGCAGGACTCGCTGCAAGTACGTAATTATTATCTGTCAATACCAAATTTGCATTCGTAACCGCCTTGTCGTAATTTCCCAGGTACAGGTATACCCTAGATAGAAATGCCCTGCCAACCGATTTTACCGCACGTGACCGCAATTTCATATCCATATTTATGACTCCTGGATAACTGGCCGGCAAGTCGGGGATAGCCTCTTCCAGATCCTGAACAACCTGGTCAAACACCTCTTTGTTCGTAGATCTGGGAATAATTTGGCTGGCACTGGCGCCAACATAAGGACTTAACTGTAAAGGTACACAAGGGTTTGCCTCCGAATTACTGCCCAATACTTTGTAGCCAAATAACAATGCCAAACGGAAATAACTGTATGCCCGCAAAAATTTTGCTTCTGCTATATATTGCTTTTGGGTATTGAGATCAAATTTAGCCTCAGCAGGTAGGTTATTAATGATCACATTTGCGATATTGATTACCTTGTAATGGGTTTGCCAAAAACTGGATACATTAGATTGATTAGGGTCGAGCGTTCCCAGGTAAAAATTATTAGTAACCACATAAGCTATCCCTGTACTCTGATCGGACATAACGAAAGCCGAGCGTTCAGTAGAAAATTGTGTATAAAAGCCACCTGCCAATAAACGTTCGGCCGTTGCTTTATCAGCCAGCACCTGTTCTTCTACCAGATTATTTTCGGGGACCAGGTCCAGTTGCTTATTGCAGGCACCCAGTACCATTAAGATCAGTGTTAGCAAGCCATAAAAATTATATCTATGTTTCATCTTCTTATTTTTTATTGTTAAAAACCCATTTTAACACCGGCACGGAAAGTACGCGGGGCGGGCATAGTAAACTCATCACTACCAGTTTGCAATGCAGAAGAACCAAAAGCACTTACTTCGGGATCGATTCCTGAATATCTGGTGATTACCAATACATTATCTGCCTGCATATATACCTTAAGTGAAGAAAAAACACGCAATTTTTTCAGGGCGTCATGACTGAATTTATAGGATAGTGAAACTGTCCTTAGTTTTATATAGGAAGCATCTTCCAGAAAACGGGAAATATTTCTGCCCAAGGTATGGTCTACCCCCGCCGGTCTGAGTACTCCATTGACAATTGTAGAATTGGATGCATTCATTAAAGCAGGGATATCTGTTTGCTGTCCAGGTGCTTTCCAATAGTTCAGCAGGTCACTGGAAAGATTATTTGCGTCATTACTGGTGTAAAAATACATATAGGCTTTAGAGCCGTTCATCATTTTATTACCGTAAGCATACGAGAAAAATGCATTAAACTCAATTCCTTTATAACTAAAAGTATTATCTATGCCCCCAAAAAACTTAGGCATGGCATCTCCCATTAATTTACGGTTACTCTCTCCGCCATAAGTGGTAAGCTGTATATCATTTTCTGTAAGGGTCCCATTTTTATCTATCCATTGCGGATTGCCGTTTGCTGGGTTTACACCTGCCCATTCGTACAAATAAAAAGATGTGGCCGATTTTCCTTCTACCAGGAACCGTCCTGTTGATCTTTCCAGGTTAGTACCTAATGCAATGGGATCGGTAAGTCCGTTTTTTTCATATAGTTTATCTACTTTATTCACATTGCGGGCGATATTAAAATTACTTGTCCACCTAAATCCATTTTTATCAATATTGGTTGAACCAATGGTCAATTCTACCCCTTTATTAGATAACTCTCCTATATTTTGTTTTTGAAGGGTAAAACCTAAATAATTTGGTACAGGAAAGCTTAGGATGGCATTCTTTGTTTTTTCTCTATAATAGTCTACCGTCACATTCATTGCTCCTTTAAAAAGTGAAATATCAGCCCCTATATTATACTTGGTACGCATTTCCCATTTAAGGTCAGGATTATTGGGTGTTGTCGGAAGAATAATCACCTCATTTCCGTAGCTTATATTTGTGGAGAGGTTGGCATAAATTCCCTTATCACCATAATAGCCGAGCCCACCGTCAGAACCGGAAAGACCTAAACTGCCACGTAATTTAAACTGGTCAATAAAAGTAAACTGCTTCATGAAATTTTCTTTACTAAGGTCCCAGCCTGCAGAGAATGATGGGAAACCGACATAACGTCTATTGGCACTAAACTTTGAGGAACCATCCACACGATAAGTTACCCCTGCAAAGTATCTGTTTTTATAAAGGTAATTTAGCCGGCCAAAATAAGATACCAATGCCCATTGTTGTTCCAGTGCAGAGCCGAAGTTCCGGGTAGCTGCGGAGTTTAAGCTCAGCACCTGGTCGTTAGGAAAATTACTCCCAAAACTGTTTGTTGAGTTTTCAACTGACGATTCAAAACTTTGCCCCACAACCCCGTTCAGACCATGATCGCCCATTAGTTTATTGAAATTAAAGGTATTGTTGATCACCCATTTACGTCTCCACACATTCGTTTCAGATGCCAGTCCCCCAAGTGTTCTGGGTTTATTGGTAAAACGGCTGTATGCCCTTGAACTCTCCCAGTTTACCCCCAGTTCAGATTTAAATTTCGCCCAGGGAAACACGGTAAGTTCAGCAAATAAGTTTCCAACAACACCATTATCCGCCAAAGAATTGGTTGTAGTAGCCGCGTAGCCTACCGGATTATTGTCGCGGGCAATGTTGTTGATGAACGGATTGTTCCAGTTGTCCCATACATAATTACCAAATTGGTCGTATATTGGCTTGTTAGGCGCAGCAATCGCCGCATCACCATACAACATGTTTGTATTTAACGCATTATTCTTGGTGGTAGACAAGGTTATGTTTGTCCCGATATTTACAACTTTATTTAAACGCTGGTTTAAATTAATCCTACCCTGAAAACGGTCGTAATTGTTCCCCACAATATAGGGCTGATCATTTGTGTATGACCCGCTGATGTAATAGCCTCCTTTTTCAGTACCATTTGAGGCATTAAAAGATGCATTGCTGGCACTGCCCGTCCGCTCTATTTCTTTTACCCAATCTGTATTTACCCCTTTTGGAAATCCCTGGGCAAGTTGACGTGTTGCGTAATAAGCATTATAAAAATCGGCATACTGATCGCCGTTCATCAATTTATGCTTACCAAATGGCCGGCTAACAGTGGTTGAGAGCTGTACATCAACTTTTGGCGCATTGAATTTACCTTGCTTGGTATTGATTAAAATAACCCCAGCAGCACCACGTGAACCATAAATGGCAGTAGCATAGGCATCTTTTAAAACTTCCACAGATTCCACATCATCAGGATTAATCAATTCCAATGGATTATGCTCAAAAGTTTCCCGGTCATTTTGAGTAGGCGCATTGGTTACAAGGCCACTAACGGCCCGTCCATAGGTACGGCCGCTAAAGTTGGTGGTATTGTTCTCCTTGTCTATTCCATAGATGGGTACCCCGTCGATCACAATTAACGGGGAATTGCCTTTACCATTGATACTGGTAATCCCCCGTATGGTAATGGCCGAGGCAGAGCCCGGTGCACCTGAACCCGGCATTACCTGTACCCCGGCAATTCTACCCACCAGGGCATTATCAAGGGTATTTGGTAAGGCGCCATTAGCATTTGGGCTGTAACTTCCAACTGCACCTGTAAGCGCCCTTTTTTCTACAGTACCATAGCCTACTACCACTACTTTTTCCAACTGCGCCATCTCTTCTTCCAGCACAACATCCAAGGTCGCAGCTTTTCCTACTTTTACTTCCTTTTTCTTAAAGCCTACAAATGAAAATGTGAGTACATCGCCTGGATTGGCGCTAACAGTATACCTGCCCTCAGCGTCTGTCTGGTTAACCCTCCCCATCCCTGGAGCCGATCCTCTGACCGATACATTCACTCTGGGCAGCGGCTTTCCATCGGCATCTGTTACCCTTCCGGTAATTTTAATGGCCTGTATAAAGTCTGCCATTCTATCAATCAAGGATTTCTCCTTCTTTTTTACGATGATCACCTTCTCTTCAATCGTATAGGTTAAGTCTCTTTTGAGGATCAGTTTATCCAGCACTTCTTCCAGCGACGCTTTGTTAAAATCGACATTAACTTTCATAGAACCTTTAAGTTCTCCTGTCGAAAAAAGTACACTGTAACCTGTCTGTTTTCTGATCTCATTAAAAACTTTATCCAGTGTTACATTCTTTTGCTCAAAGGTGATCCGTTGTCCATAAGAGGCCGCACTCACCTGAAGCATCGTAACAACCAATAGTATTATAGCTAATTTCATAATGAGTAGAAATTTTAGCATGTAGCAGCGTATGCCACATAAAATTTTGGTATAAATTTTATACATTTACTTGTCTTGTTAATCGTGAATAATTGTTGCTTCAATCGTTCTCCCTATCTTAGGGAAGGTTATAAAAGGCATTGGAAGGGAGTGTAGCAAGCACTCCTTTTCTTTTATCTTATTAACCTTTATGTTAACTTAAGTATCTCTTTTCCGGACTCTCATCATTTCTTGTGTTTAGGTTATTGATTAGGTTGATTCAACAGGGCTGATATTTTCGGGCTGGTTAGCTCCCATATCATTATTTTCGTTGTACTTTTATTATATTTCCTTCTATTTCAAACTGCATTTCGCCGGTCTTTTCCAGCATATTCAACACTTTAGATACGTTGCTATACCTGCTGATGGTTCCGTAAACGGTTTGTCTAAGCAATCCCTGATCGGCAATATGAACTTCTACGCCATACCACCTGCTGATTTTTTGCATAACGGCTGCCAAAGGCTCATCATTAAACATAAAGAAGCCATTTTTCCAGGCGATTACATTTTCTGCGTTTACCTCCATTACATTAATACCCGCACTGCCGGTAATACTTGCCTGTTGGTTAGGTTTCAGTGTAACGGTTGCCCCCAATGACAAAACCTGTACGCTACCTTCCAACAAGGTTGTTTTAATGCTCCGCTCGTCCGAATAGCTATTGATGTTAAAATGCGTGCCCAAAACTTTAACTTCCTGTTTATTGCTGCTCACAATGAACGGGTGTTCCTTATCCTTTGCAACCTCAAAATATCCTTCTCCATCCAATTTTACCCGGCGCTCTCCGTGTTCATTTAAACCTGGGCTATATGTTAAACTTGATGCTGCGTTTAACCATACCCTGGTACCATCTGATAAGGTGACCTGATAAGTTCCTCCCCTGGGGGTGCGGATTGTCTGAGCTGCAGAGCTCAGCTCAGGACGACCATTTTTATTTTCGTAAAGGCTGGAATCCCCTCCTTTTACGGCGGTACCGTCGGTGTACTTCAAACTTGCGGCATCTACAACCAACCCGCTTTGGGTGTCACTAAGATTTATACTTTTACCGTTGGCTAGGATCAACGTCGCCGTATTTTTGCCAGGTTTGATGTCTTGTGCATAATTGACAGCTCCTGGATTCTTTTCCGCCTGATTTGTATAAAAATATAGCCCTGCCCCGATAATCAAGATGATAGAAGCTGCTACAAGGAAGCGCGGCCATTGAATAACTTTGTGCGGCACTGCAAGTACAGGTCCTATGTCAAGACCGGCAAGCGTTTTCTCCCACATCGCCGCAGTATTTGCATCGTTGTACTGCCCCGCTTTTTCTTTCACCACATCTTCATCACTCAATTCAGCAAACAGCGTACGGTTTTCTTCCGAAAGCTCTAGCCATTTGCGCAGTTCGTTTTCCTGTGCTGCATTTAATGTGCCCTTTAACTGACCGGCAATTAGATTTGAAATATTGAACTCTTTTTCAAGCATAGTGTTTAGTATCAAATTCAGCTTCCCTGTGGGACTTATTTAATATAGATACGATACCACCATGCGATATTCTTAGTCAGGATGAAAATATTTTTAAAAAATCTTTCAGTGCTTATTTAAAAACAATAGAAAAGCCAGAAATAAAGCATCATTAACGCCCTTTTTAAGCACAGATGCTTTTAGCAATTCGATAGCTTTTGCTTTGTGGGCACTTACTGTTTTGGGAGAAATCCCCAATTCGGCAGCAATTTCATCTGGTTTCTTGTGTTCAAAATAAATGAATTTAAATACTTCTCTGCATTTATCTGGCAGCAATTCAATTTCATGTGCGAGCATTTCCATCACTTCAGACTCAATGATCTTTCTCAAAATAGGTTCTTCGCTTTGTTCAAGCTGCTGATAGTAACGTTCCTGTGCCGCAGTTTTGGTTTTCAGTGACTTAAGGCTATCCAAACAAGCATTGCGACAACTGATATAAAGAAAGGCTTTAATATTTTGAAGGGTCTTTACCTGCTCATGGTCGCCCTTCCAAAGTTTTACAAAACAGGCAGAAACAATATCTTCTGCTTCTTCTTCATCCTGCACAAGACGGGTAGCAAAATAACGGAGCGACTTATGATACAGGTAAAAAAAATGGGATAGCGCCTGATCATCACCTCTTTTAAATGCGTCAATCCAATACTGTTCGTCATGCCTGATCTTCATCGAAAAATTCGCACTTAATGCTTTGATTGCAAATATTATAAAATATTTTGCATTTCATACGGTTCCCAATCAATAGATTGATAAATAAAAAAAGGCCTGCCCAATGGGCAAGCCTCCACTTCTCCCTTAGCGGAAAACTATTTTTTTGCTACTAATTTAACCCCGATTTCAAAATTATCATCAATTGCTTTGTCGCCAATGCTATCGAAGAATGATTTTGAACCGTATCTGATGTCATATTTAGTTCTGTCAACAGTGATTTTACCTGCTAAAGCTGAAACTGTACCATCTGCGTTAACAGCTACCGTTGCAGGAAAGCTTAAAGGTTTGGTGATACCTTTGATAGTCAGGTTACCTGTAACCGTTACATTTGCGCCCGAACCGGCAACTTTGGTAATTACGAAAGTTGAGGTAGGGAATTTTGCTGAACCGAAGAAATCATCGGCTTTCAGGTGACCTTCTAATTTATCACTGCCATCAGCATCTGCAATTGAAGTCATATCAATCACAAAAGTACCGCCAGTTACACTTTTACCATTAACATTTAACGAGCCCGATTTTAAGGCGATCGTTCCGTTATGGGAACCTGTAACCTTTTTACCAAGCCATGTAATAGTTGATTTTGTTGCGTCTACAGTATAAGTAACTGGTTTGTTAGGGCTTTTAAAAGCCGACAATGCGAATACCGCTACTAACAATAAAATGGTGTTAATTTTTAATTTCATTTTTTTAGTTTTTAATCTGATGTAAAGATATGCCCAAAATTTATCTTCCGTCATTGACCTATGTTAAGAATTAAAAAAATATAAATAAAAAAACCGTGGACAGGAATTATATCCTGCCACACGGTTTGCTGCTCAATTCAAAACTACAATACCTCTCTTATTGTCCATCAAGCAGCGTCACCCTAATCTCCCTTACTTAATATTTTTCTAGCCCTGTCACCGGGTAAGCACGCTCCATTACGATAGTTCCCATTGGCGTTTCTGCTTTAAAAGAGTCCGGTCCGGCTATAGTTGCAATAACTTTTCCATTGGCATCTACCAGGATTGCCGATTGAATGTTAACGGTACTTCCGCCTTTAACGGTAAACACTTTCTGGTCAATAGTGCTTACTTTTTTGCTGTCACCGAAAACTGCCAGTTCTGCCTGCTTAATAGCCTGGATTTGGTTGCTGCCGTCAGCAATGGTATAATCGATTTTCACAGCGCTTACTTTGGACAGGTCAACGCTATCGGCACCTGCAATTTTACCACCATCTTTAGTACCGGTAAATGAAAATTTCACAGTAGTAATCTCATTGTTTGGCAACTGAGGTTCAACTTTATCTTTTTTACATGCAGTAAATAAAATTGGAAGTGCCAATGCAAATATTGCTAATACAGTTTTTAAATTCGTTTTCATGATATTCTTTTTAGAGTTAAACATTTGTTTTTTTATTACGATACAAAGGTACCGGTAGCGCTAAAGCCCGAAGGCCACAATCCTGTTTTAAAATACCGGATTAAGACCAATCGTTATTTTTTTATTAAATTCAGCTATCTTTAAATAAGCTGATCCTCAATAAATACATAAAATGAGCTCAATACTTCAAACCCTATCCCATATCATTAGCTATATCAGCATCGCTATCATTTGCTATGGTGCAATTATAGGTCTCGGGAAGTTTATCGGGAATGAGCTTACCCGATTGCAGGGGAAATTTTCATTGGCAAAAACTGTTCAGATCAAAATTGAAGTGGGGCATTACCTTTTATTGGGACTTGAATTTCTGATCGCATCAGACATTATTGATACCATCCTCAATCCATCGTTCCAGGACCTGGGGATTCTGGCCGGCACTGTTGTGATCAGAACAGGTTTGTCTTTTTTCCTGAATAAGGAAATTGCAGATATCAAACAGGATAAGGTTTTATGAAAGAAGTGGTACACCCATTTGGGGTTGAAACAGATTGGATAAAGGAAATGGCTACCGCAATGGGCGGATACGTGAAAGGAAACCATACCATCGTACCCGATGATGTCCATACTGGTATTCGCTATACATTATCTATAAATGAAGACATCACGGTTTTATTAGCTGATGTGACTTACCACCAGGATGTATTGTTCAAATTACGTAACGACAAAACAGATTTTGCGGGCATATACTTTAACCTTACCGAAGGAGAGTCTATCCATATTATGGATGAGGTTTCACGTCCCATTGGCAGATGGAATTATAACCTGGCCATTGTAGATGCCCAGCTTGATCTGGACTATCTTGTAAAGGCAGGAAGCAAATCTTACAACATCTCCATATTCGTTAAGAAACGTATGCTCCGGGAGTACCTGTCCAAAACAGGAATATTGACAGAAGTGCTGGACCGCATCTTTGATGAGGAGCAAAATACCATTATTCATTATGATCATATGAGTGGCAACAGCTGGCACATCATCAATGAGTTCAGAAAGCTTAGCCCCGAAAGCATTTCCTTCGACTTGTTTTTGGGTGCTACAGTTTACAACTTATTGAGCGATTACCTGGAACATTTAATGAACCGTGAGATTGTGATCGGAAAGCTCCTGAGTTCGGATATAACAACGATCATGGCTTCTCAGTCGATCTTGATTAAAGATGTTGCAGGCGTCTTTCCGGGTATAGCCGCTCTTGCAGCCGAGGCCTGCATGTCTGAAACAAAGTATAAAAAGCTCTATAAAAAGATTACCGGCTTTACCCCAAATTCCTTTTTCCTGAACAACAAACTGGAACTGGCGAGGGAGCTGCTCGCTTCCGGACAATATACAATCGGGGAAATATCAGACAAGCTCAACTTTGCTAATGCTTCACATTTAACTGAATTGTTTAAGAACAATTTTGGTGTACTGCCCAAAGATTATTTAACCTTATTATAGTGAGTGCAAATAAAGATATACCCGAAACGTTTTCACATACCATGGGACTGCACACCGGATGGAGACAGGATTTTATGGATCAGCTTGGTGCCAGGCTGATTAATCCCCGACAGTTGATATTTCCTGATCATATTGCGCATGGCGGTTCTTATTTTATGGAGATAGTGCCCGGATTGATGGCCCTGATTGTAGATCTTACTTTTCAAGTGAAAATTGAATTTACAAAAGTTGGTAGTACCGGGGCATTTTGCATTGCTTATTACGATCTGAGTGACGAGACCAGCATCCACCATGTAAACGGGGCCGAGCATAAAGTAGGCTACCACTCAAAATTAGGGATGGCTATTGTAGATGCTGCTTTAAAAAGCACCTACACTCCCCCCATCTCAGAGCGCATGTATTCCTTTCGGCTACTCATCTCAAAGGAATTATTAAAAACATATTTACAAGGAAATATGCCGGCGCATATGGCTGAAAAAGCCTTTGATGGCAAAAAGAACAATATCTTTTTCTATAGCCATATAGACAGCCGTACCCGGCTCGCATTACTAAGGTTAAAAGAACGTAGCTACGACGACCCTTCATTTGAACTGAGCCTGAAAGGAGCTGCACTACAGGCTTTTGGGCACCTCATACAACGGATGAACGAAAGTGGGCCTGCGGTGCTGGGCCGTTTATCTGAAGCAGAAACCACACAGGTAATGCGCACTGAAGAATACCTGATGGGGCGGCTCCTGGAAGTATTCCCCGGTGTTGATTTCTTAGCGGATATGGCGGGAATGTCAATTTCCCGATACAATAAGGTGTTTAAAAAACTTTTTAAAACCAGTCCGAACAGTTTCTTTTTAAATGAAAAACTACTATTGGCCCAGGTTCTTTTAACAAGTGGCAAATTCAATACCATTAGCGAAGTAGCCTATGAACTGGGATATGGTAAGCCCGGTTATTTCGCCAAGGTTTATAAAAAAGCTTTTAACCGGCTACCTGCAGAAGATTTTGCAAAGACCGGCCCTATTTATAAATAGAAAACAAACCAGGTACGATGAGCAAAAAGACTACAATGACGCTATTTCTTCCAAAGTGAGTCCGGTAGTTTTAGAGATGACACCAAAAGAAACATTTTCAGCTTTTAATTTAGAAGCTATTTCTCTACGTTCCTCTTTACGTCCTTCTGTCAGACCTTGTTCCAGCCCCTGTTCCAACCCCTCACTGATACCTTTTTTCAAACCTAGTTCCCTAGCTTCACGGTCAGCAACCCGTCTTGCGCTCTCATTATCCCGGTATATTTTTAAACTTTGCTGATATTCATTCATCTCCTGAGGGGTCAAATTTCCGATTTCCGCAATCTCAAATATTTTGTCATATTCTCCCTTGCCTTTCAAAGATAATGGAATCTCGGTAAATTCTTTCAGGTTATTTAAGATGTAAAGCCATTCTTCCAGTTCGTTTTCCAACTCCCCTTCTGTTTTCCGAAATTTGGGTGTTTCTATAAAAATATAACCCAGTTTCGGATAGAACTCTTCATTTGTATTGACATCTATCAACCTTACATCACGTATAAAATGATCCGGATGGCCGTTGTCAAATTTAAAATTCATGATCGCCAAAAAATATATTTCGGGAAGCAGGTAATTCCAACCTGCAACTACGCCAACCCCCTGTTCCTGGATCAAATTTGCCGTATAGAAAATACTTCGGTCTTTAAAATTTTCAACTTTGGCCTTTTGCATTTCTACAATAAATTTTTCGCCCTTATCACCGGTACAGTATAAATCAAAGACCGTTTTTCTGTAGTCCTTACCGGGACCTTTATGCGCTACGTCATTATACTGGATATCAACAATCACCTTTCTGTCTTTGAGCACTACATTCAAAAATCTGATTAGCAAATCCCTATTGGGTGCTTTACCAAAAATGTGTTTAAACCCAAAGTCTGAGTAAGGGTCAATAAAGCGGGTAAGCTTGTGTTTTTGTAACGAATCTGGAGTGCTCATTATGACGTTGTTTTCTGACATCTTTTGCTGGATAAAGTACTTCAGCAAACGTAATGAGCTTAGACATAAAAAGGCCTACTTATTTAAAATTCAGCGGAAAACGCAGCTTTACCACACATATACAATATAAAATAATGCAGTAGTGATAAAACACCAAGCCTTACCAAATATTGTTCGGACTCAAAAATTAAAGTATGCCGCTATGCGTTTAAACCCCACTGAAAACTGAAAAACCACCATCTACATTGATCACTGTACCTGTGACAAATTTTGACTCGTTACCTAAAAGCCAAACTAAAGCCCCAATTAACTCTTCCGGCACTCCAAAGCGCTTATATGGCGTGTTACTGATCACTAAATTACCCCTATCTGTATAACTACCATCTTCGTTTGTAAGCAACGTCCGGTTTTGTTCTGTAAGGAAAAAACCTGGTGCAATCGCATTCATCCTTAACTTATCGCCATAACGATTAGCCATTTCAACGGCAAACCATTTGGTATAGGCATCAATGGAGGTTTTAGCCAGGGTGTACCCCAATACTTTAGTAATCACAGTTTGAGAAGCCATAGATGATATGTTTACAATACTCCCCTCACCCGTCTTTGCTATGGCCTCACCAAATATCTGGGTAGGAATTAATGTACCCCATAAGTTTAATTCCATTACCTCCCTAAGCCCGTCCATATTTAATTTAAACACACTATCAGCAGGTTGAACTATTCCCCCCGGGGTATTTCCACCGGCGGCATTTACCAAACCATGTATTTCACCGAATTGGTCTATTATTTTATCACATGCTTCCTGAAGCTGACTTTCAACCAGTACGTCAGCTTTCAAAGCCAATGCTTTTCCTCCGGCCCTGTTTATTTCAGCGGCCCGTTGCTCCGCCACTTCCATATTTCTACCTAAAATGCAAACTGTGCCTCCCCCATTGTGAATCCCCCAAACAAAAGCTTGTCCAAGCACACCTGTACCACCAGTTACTACAACTACCTTATTTTCTAAAACCATTTTTAAATATTACAATCAATTTAACCTTAAAATTACGACAACGTCAGCTTAACTAAAAGTAAATATATAAATTAAATATCGTCATTCGTGCACGATAACGTATATGTTTTTTATCATAATTTGTTGCTGATTATTATAAGGAATGTACTATTATTGTATTCACATAATTAGCCAATCCCGTGCATTTGGCTGAACCAGGCATTTTAAATTTTACGTTATTTTTTAGTTTATGAAAAAGTTAATGCATTGTATCGTCTGTCTACTTTTATTTGCTATTGCGACAAAAGCAGAAGTTAAACTTCCCCGATTGGTTAGCAACGGAATGGTTTTACAAAGGGACCAGCCTATTCACATTTGGGGTTGGGCCGATATTGGTGAAGAGATTTCCCTGACTCTCAAAAATAAAACATACAAAACAAAAGCCGGCCGGGACCAGCGATGGGCATTGGACATTGAACCTCAACCGGCCGGAGGTCCTTTCAATATGCTGATCAATAAGATTGAGCTTCGGGATTTGCTTATTGGTGATGTTTGGCTTTGCGCCGGGCAATCTAACATGGAGGCAGTAATGAACAGGCCCAATATCAAAGAAAATTACAGCCAGGTTATCCAAAACAGCAATTATCCAATGATCAGACAGTTTACTGTTAAAAGAGATATGGCTTTTAACCCGGTATCAGATGTAACCAGTGATAAGGGTTGGGTAAGTGCAAATCCTCAATCTGTGCTGGATTTTTCGGCCGTAGCTTATTTTTTCGCTAAAGATTTATACGAGAAATACAAAGTACCCATTGGCATCATCAATTCAAGTGTAGGTGGAACGCCTGCACAATCCTGGGTTAACAGTGAGTCATTAAAACATTTACCTGAATACGACAAGATAGCCCAAAAGCTTAAAGATACTGCCGAAGTATCCCGTATATTAAATGCACATTTATTAAAGTCGAAAGCCTGGTATAAGTCAATCAAAGAAGATGATGCAGGCATAAATGGAAAGTGGTTCCTAGCGACATATGATCAGGAAAAAAACTGGCAGGAAATACAGGGTTTAACAGCGCTAAATAACAAAATCACCCTGCCTAAATATGGTGCCATGTGGTTTAAAACTACAGTGGATGTTCCTGAACATTTAGCAGGAAAGGCCGCAAATATCTGTTTAGGCATGATGCATACCGAGGATGAAACGTACGTCAATGGAGAAAAAGTAGGATCGATAAACAGTGGCTACACCGAACGAAATTATGCTATCAGACCTGGGCTATTAAAGCCGGGAAAAAATACCCTTACCATCAGACTGATCAGTCCAACTACCGGAATTGGTTTTAATCCAAAAAATAGCTATCAGCTCAAATTCCAAAATGGGACAATTCCATTAGATAATCCCTGGAAATTTAAATTTGGAATTGAGACCGCACTTTTACCTAAGGGAAATGGTTTATCACTACACAGCCCTACCGCCTACTATTACGCAATGATTAAACCACTTGCTGATTATCGCATTAAAGGGATCGTTTGGTACCAGGGTGAAAGTAATATTCCCAAACCTGGGGAGTATCAAGGTTTATTAACCTCTTTAATCGAGGTGTGGCGAAAAGATTGGAAACAGGCAAATTTGCCTTTTTTATACGTACAACTGGCCAATTATTGTAGTGCACCTGTTGAGCCGGCTATCAGTAACTGGGCTTTATTGAGGGAAGCACAGATGAGGACCTTAGAAACACCACATACCGCCATGATTGTGATCCATGATATTGGGGAGAAAGATGACATACACCCCAGGAATAAATCAGATGTCGGGAAGCGACTGGCTTTGGCGGCACAGCGGCTGGCCTACCATGAAAACATTATTTTTTCGGGGCCAATTTACAAATCGATAAGAATTTCGGGCGACCAGGTTTATGTCTCCTTTAATCATGTAGGAACCGGTTTAAAGTGTTTGGGCGATAAATTAGATACGTTCATGATATCGGCGGACGGGAAAAATTTTGTTGCCGCACAGGCCAGAATAGCAGGAGAACAAGTAATAGTTTGGAATGATACCGTTACAAAACCTGTCGCTGTACGCTATGCATGGGCTGATAGTCCGGATGGTGCTAACCTTTACAATAAAGAGGGTTTACCTGCCTCTAGCTTTAAAAGCAACTAATCATTTATAAATCTTAAAATTTCAAAATGAATTTTCAAAAAACACTTTTTACCATCTTGTCACTTGCCCTGTCTTTTACGGTTTGTGCACAAAGTTTTAAGGTTGATCAAAATTTAATCTCCACACCACTTACAGACAGCACCAATTTCTCCCTGCTAAATTCACGCCTGGGCAGTCGCTTTACTTTTTCATTGCTCAATGAAAAACAAAGCATACAAACCGGCAGCCTGGGTTTCGATATGGATGAACAAACAGGCTTACTGATCGGTCTAACTGTTAACGGAAAGCTCTACTGCCTCAGAACAACAAAACTCCCCAGAACTGCAACCTATTTTAAAAACCAACAATTAAGGTTCGGGCCTTCCTCTATGCAAATTAGCGGGGAAACACCCGAAGGTATTAAAGTTGATTTTACGTTGATCTCTTCCTTTACTTCTTCAAAGGACCTTGCAGACAGTTCGGCCATCAAAACACAGATCTTCCCTGGATTTTATTTACAAGTCAACGTAGCAAACGAAAGTCAGGTACCGGCAAACTGTAAACTTAAAGTTGCGATAGCAAAAACACCCGTAAAAGGTTTCAACTTCATGGGCCTTGAACCGATGAAACCAGACAATACAGAACAACAGGTGCTATTCAGGGATAACGCCAGTTTAAATGGCAAATCGGCCCTAGCAGCCATTAAAAATCCTGCAAAAGGTACTTTTAATGAGGAAGGCTTTGGCGGCTTACTATATGAGTTTAAGTTACCTCAACAAACTAAAAAAGAGTTCAATCAAATTTATGCAACTTATCACGAGGGCACTGTGGTAGATGATAAACGTGTAAACCAGCCCCTCAAATTTTACTATACCAGTTACTGGAAAAACATTACCGAGGTTTTAAATTATGCACGGGAAAATTATGAACAGCATATACGTCTAACCCAGAAATTTGAAGATAGTTTAATGAACGGTGCTTTAACCGCACAGGAAAAATGGGTATTGGCCTTAACCTTTCATACTGATCTGGCGAATACCTTTTTTTTACTGGACAATACCAATAATCCCCGGTTCTATGTTTCTGAAGGAAGATTTAAGCACCTGAGTACAGTTGATGTAGCCCACGAAACTGAGATAAGCGCTATTTTTTGTCCCTGGCGTTTAAAACTCCAGCTGAGTCAATGGACTAACTATATTGCCAGGGCCGAGCTTACTGTACCAGCTAATCCTGTCCAAAATAAACCTGCTTACCAGCAAGGTATGACTGCCGCAGAATATGGTCCGTACCTATATCATGATGTGGGCGATTTACCATTTGTAAGTGAAACGGCAAATTATAACTATGGGCCACATATGGCCGTTGAAGAGAATACCTCCTTTGTATTGCTACTTTATTACTATTGGAAAATTAGCTATGATGATGCTTTTGTAAAATCGATGCTGGGCACCGTTGATGTTTTGTTAACATCTGTTATGAATAGAGATACCAATGGAAACGGAATTGCTGATAAGGCTTTCGGCTGGACCACCTATGATGCCAATGAAGCACTCAAACTTTCGCCAGATAACACGTTTCTGGGGGCCAAACAATTGAGTGCCTATGCCGTGGCCGCCGAAATGTTCAGGACCTTATCCAATAAAGAACGGGTACACGCAGTAGAAACTACAAAAAAAGGTGTGGTCGACGGCGAAGGTGCTGGTTTTAAAAGTATAAGTGTTGCCGTAAATAATGAAGGTTTAAGAAACAAACAGGCACTTCTATTTGAAAAGGAGGCCAATCTCATTCTCAGCACCTTAAAAAAAACACAACATAAATATGGTTTTATCCCGGTAAGTTTAGATGAAACTTTTCCCAAATGGGACCAACGTTCGGTAGTGATAGGTGAAGGCCTGTTTTTACCTGGTCTTGCCGGATCTAAATCGACAATATTAAACCAGCTTGCCGCTGTATTAAAAAAAGACTACGCCACAACTTATTCACAAAGCATAACCGACTACGGCATTAAATTAACCACGCAGGAAGGCACAACCTGGTTTAGTAAAACTATCGTCGCTGATGTTGTGGCCGCGCAATGGTACGGCATTAAACACTCATCGGCACCCTATATTTACCAATGGAACAAAAACAGTCCTTATGCTTATAACGATGGTTTACTTAATAAAGATGATGTCTGGATCGGTTATTGGTACCCAAGAGGAATATCGATATTAGGGTATTGGCTTTTACAAAAACCAGATAAATCAGGTAACTAACAGATATCTATTTTCCAGAAAGTTTTTCATAAAAAGGTTTACTTCCCACAAATCGCTAACATCCTGTTGATGAAATGGCAATTGGGGCATATAGGGATAAGGGCCAAATTCACAGGTAATGGTTAAAGTATCAGACTTCAAAACAAGGTGATGTTTTACAATGGCATCCCACCATTTACAGTGAAAATCAAGCGCTTCCTTCCACTCTGGGGCTGCGGGATGGTTTACCTGCGGCCCTCCGGGGAAACCTACACGGGAATGAAAATGGTCCGTACGTTCTATAGCCAGGTCCAGGATATCCTGTTGATCTTGCAGATACGACTCGGCCACACAACACCAATGAGAAAAATCAGCCGTTATTCTTAAATCAGGATACTTATCTAAGTAGTTAGCGGTGCTGGAAGTACAAAAGCTAAACTTCCCACGGTGTGTTTCATGCAATATACGCACTCCTGTTTCCTTACTTATCCTTGTCGCCAGCTCTATCAGCACACTATTTTGTTCAAAAGTAAAAAAGTCTTTCCCGGTCTGTGAGTTGATAAACAGTGGCCTGGCAGCTGCTAAAGCATACAACCGGGTTTCATATTGTTTAACATGCTCCTTAAAATCTGCCGTAGCGGTTTCAAAATGCTGGCCAATCCAGCTCAAACCATATTCGTTTAGCTGTGTAAACATTGCCAACTTTTCATCCTCATCTGATGGCAAATTCGCCTCTACGCCGGCATAGCCTGCAAGCTTCGCTTTGCCCGCAAAACCGGCCCATGATAAATGCCTGTTTCCCCATCTGGGTATAAAAAACTTAATTTCCATCTGATAGTTAATTTGTATTCAGGTATTGTAATTGATATTCTTTTGGTGTGATCCCATTCATTCGCTTAAACAACCTGTTAAAGTACGATGGATTGTTAAAGCCTGATTCAAATGCTACTTCTGCCATGGTAAGGTCGCCCTTTAACAGCAACTTAGCAGCATTTCCCAACCTGATCTCATTCATAAAGTCTTTAAAAGTTTTTCCTGTTTTCTTCTTAAAATATCTACAAAATGCAGCTGTATTCATATTGCATCTTAGGGCGATATCTTTTAAGCTTAAATCTGATTTAAAATTGTTCAGCACATAATTATAAACCGTATCTATTTTCTCTATGTCGTTGCTTTTGTATTGATGCGCATAACCGATGCTACATAAATAACCATATTGTTTCTGTGTGGCAATGCCCAACAAAATTTCTGTTAAAGCTATAATCTTCTGCCCCTCATCGAGTGTTAAAAAATTGATTAACTTTTGTTGTAAAACCTCATTCTGCCCTGCAATATATATCCCTCTTTTAGCATCCTTCAATAAATCAAAAACTGGTTTCATAGGTGGAATGCCCAGAAATTCACTACCTGCATAATCCTGATTAAACCTAATGATAATAGCTTCAGCAGCCCCATCTTTTACCTCCTGATAATAACTGTTATGGTTACGCCAGTAATGCGGTAAACGGGAGCCCAAGAGTATGATTTCGCCCGGTTTAAATTCGGAAATATGGTCGCCTATAAATTTTGTGCCCTCACTCTTTATCACGAAAGTGAGCTCCAGTTCGTCGTGAAAATGCCAGGGATTAGCAAAATAACTTACCAGCTCTCTTCGCGCATCAATGTAAAATTTGCTATAAGCAGGAACTTTAAGGTGAAGTGGTTTCATTGCACAAAAGTTAACCATATAATATCACATATCACCATTAAGGCAAAATTTGTTTTATAAGTAGCAAAATTCGCACTAAAAGCCGCTTCATTTTTGTCTTAGCTTCGTTTAAACCAAATGAAATAATTGCACCATGAATGAGATTTTCATTCTTTAACTGAGCAACATGAAAATTTCTTACGGATGGAAAATCTGCATCCTCCTTTTCTTCAGCACCACAATTAATTACCTGGACAGGCACGTATTGAGCATTTTGGCACCAGAGCTACAACAATTGTATCATTGGAGCGAAATCGAGTACAGTTATATTGTAACTGCCTTTCAGGTTTCTTATGGCTTAGGTGTGGTGTTAACCGGAAAATTACTGGATAGGTTTGGCACCAAATGGATATTCGGCATTGCAGTGGCCTTATGGAGTGCCGCAGGAATGGCCCATGCTTTTGCAAAAGGTGCCATTGGTTTCAGTGTAGCCCGGTTTAGTTTGGGATTGGGGGAATCGGTTAATTTCCCTGCTAGTGTTAAAACTGTTGCAGAATTATTTCCCGCTTCCCAAAGGGCATTTGCTACCGGATTTTTTAATGCAGGTTCAAATATTGGCGCCATTGTAGCGCCGCTATTGATCCCATTTATTGCCTATAAATTTGGATGGCAATGGGCATTTATTTTAACTGGCGCCTTAGGCTTTATATGGGTATTTTTCTGGTTCATCACCTATAAAACGCCTGTACAAACCCCGCAGATAAAAACAGCAATACCGACAACCAAAAGCTGGAAACAGGTGGTTCTAAAAAAAGAAGTATTGACCATTTGTTTAGTCAGGTTTATTTCTGATCCTACCTGGTGGTTTTTACTGTACTGGCTTCCTAAATTTTTAAACGAAACCAAGGCTGTAAGCACCGGTTCATTAGGATGGCCGCTGGTAACGGTTTACGTATTGGCAGATATAGGCAGTCTGGCCGGAGGTGCTTATTCTTCCTATTTAATTAAAGGGGGAAAGGGCGTATATGCTTCAAGAAAGCAAGCACTGTTGATATGTGCCCTAATCGCTCTATTACTTTGCGGAGTAGGCTTTACCGACAATTTGTGGATGGCAGTATTGCTAATTGGTTTAGGTGCAGCGGCGCACTGCGGCTGGACGGCAAATATATTCGCGACTATTACAGATGTTTTCCCTAAAGACGAAGTAGGCACTGTGATGGGGGTAGCTACCCTTTCCGCGGTAAGCGGAGGAATTGTCTTATCACTCTTAACCGGACGGATCTTAGCACTTACGGGTGGCTATAGCAGCATATTCATGATCGTGGGCTGTACTTATCTGTTAGGCTATACCCTACTTAACCGCTTAATACCCGAAATAAAAACAAGTCAAACATAGAAAAAATGGATTATAAAAAATTAAATATCGCAGATCAGGCACAGTTTAACGAAGATGGTTATGTACTGATCAAAGGGATGCTAAAACCCGAAGAGGTTAAAAAGCTATATGACATTGCTACACACGATGAAGTAATCAGCAACAAATCATTTGACAGGGGCGACGCAAATGGGCTGAGAACAAAACTGGCTTTGTGGTATTCATTGGGTGATGATGCCTATAGTTTGCTAGCGCGTTCTAAGCGAATTGTTGAAGGGGCAAATCTATTGCTGGAGGGAGAACCGGCACATTTCCATTCCAAACTGATGCAGAAGGAGCCGAAAGTTGGAGGGGCATGGGAATGGCACCAGGATTATGGTTATTGGTACCGTGACGGTTTTCTATATCCGCAGATGCTAAGTGTGCTTACAGCCTTAAGTCCGGCGACTAAAGAAAATGGCTGTCTACAGGTTATTAAAGGCTCCCATCGTGCAGGAAGGATAGAACATGGCTTTAACGGGGAACAAGTTGGGGCAAACCAGGAAAGAGTAGATGAACTGCGCAAAAGATTGGAACTGGTTTATGTGGAAATGGAAGCCGGGGACACTTTATTTTTTCATAGTAATACCTTGCACCGCTCGGATGCCAACCTAAGCGATGCACCACGATGGTCCTTAATTTCAGCATATAATTTAATCAGTAACAAACCTTATAAAGGTAATTATCCATCGGCAAGCGAAGCTATACAAATTGTAAATGATGAGACATTATTAAAATCAAACAGTGAAGGAATACAGGAAGACGCCAACTTTTTGATTAAATAAGGTCCTGCGTTCTTTTTAGGGCTAACCTCTTTGCGTCATAAATTAAGCTTATATTTGGTTTTTTATTATTGGATAGTAGTAATACTTTTACAAAAGAATTCGATATGCACAAATGAAAACAAATATGCAAAGCGGTGTAAAGGAGATAGCGAGAAGAGCGAATGTTTCTACAGGTACAGTTGATAGGGTTATACACAACCGAAAAGGCGTTTCAAAAGCAACCAAAAATAAAATATTGGCTATTATGAAAGATCTGGATTATCAACCTAACATTTTAGCGCGAAGACTGGCATCTAAAAAAGTATTGCGCTTTGCCAGTTTAATCCCAGCTGTTTCAACAGAAACTGAGTTTTGGGCAGCCCCTATTAAAGGTATAGAAATGGCAGAAGCCGAGATTAAGCAATTTGGGATTGTGATCGACAAGTACTTTTATGATCAGAACGACAAACAATCGTTTGTAAAACAATCGAAAAACATACTTAAAACTGAGGTCGATGGCATATTGGTCGCCCCTATTTTTATTGAAGAATCGTTGGCATTTTCTAAAAGTTGTAATCTCAAAAAAATCCCGCAGGTTTTCATCAACTCTGATATCCCTAATGAATCCAGACTGAGTTATATTGGCCCTGATTTATTTCAAAGTGGTCATCTAAGTGCCCACATGGTTAACTACCTGGTAAGAAAAGGCGATAAGATCCTCATCGTTAACATCTCCAAAGAGATAGATAGCTATCATCACTTGTCGAGAAAAGAAGAAGGTTTTATAGCTTATTTTAAAGACCATGAAAAGAAGGTCAGAATTATAAAAACCGATATTACACCAGATACAGACTATCTTTCTGTTTCAAAACAGCTTACTGAAGTATTAAGTAACCATACTGATGTAAGGGCTATTTTCGTTACAAACTCCAGGGTTTTCTCTGTGGCCCAGTTCTTAGAAAAAACAAATCAGGAGGATATTTTTTTAGTTGGATATGACTTCCTACCTCAAAGTATCGAACATTTAAAAAGGGGGACAATAGACTTCCTGATCTGTCAGAAACCTCAAGAACAAGCCTATAAAGGCGTGATGGCATTATACCAGAACGTTGTTTTAAATGCGGATATAGAAGCGACCCAGTTTATGCCGATCGATATCATCACCAAAGAAAATTATACCTCGTACCGGAACTAATAGAATTAATTGAATTGGAAACTTACCGTTGCACCTTGATGATCTCCCTGCGGTAAACTGATGGGTACAGGTTCCGTAACTTTAAGCAGTGCGGAACTAAAGGTAACATGTAAATCTGTTAATTTCTGGGTAGGATCTGAAAGGTACACAACAGGGTTTTTGGTGTGTATACCTTTGATTAATAATACACAAGGCTGATCAACAGCGATTGAAAAATTTTGCGCTGTTAAGCTACCTGCCTGATAAAACACGACCTGGGCCATTTGCAGGCCCACATGCTCAACCGCCTGAACAGTAGAAGTATTCATTAATATCCTTATCGCAGAAGCCTTCTCCTGCGTCATTTCATTTTCACCAACTCCCGGTTTTACGATATAAGCATAAGATTGCTGAACCGGATCTGTCCCATGATCAAACCATAACTTAAAAACCTTTCCTTCAACTGTGCTTTTTGATCTGTTGGCATTTATTAAATTCCAGCTACCTTTTTGCTTTTCATTGGTTAGCCTGATATTACCCTGGTTTGGAAAATAATAGCCTATGCTATCATGCCATATCCATTTGATATCATTAGCTGCAAACCGTTTGTTAACATTTATAATTTTACCGCCATCAAAAACCTTTACGGGACCTTTTTGCCAGCTTTGATTAACCGTAGTGGCAATAGGCTCTTTAGCGAAACTATTGATATCAGCACCCAGGCATACCACTTCATCATCAAAGAAAAACCATGCCTTTTTCGCAGTAACCTCATTATAATCCAGCTGGTAAACTGTTGTCCCATATTTCCCGTCTGATGCCCCACCAATAAAGGCACCTACACCCCTTTCTCCCCACTCAATGGTTGTTCTTTGGTCTACCGCATAATCCCGACTGGTAATACCCGGAACCTTATCCCATTCCCAAACGGGCATGATATTAAAATACTCGGCCCCGCTGCGTTGGATATTGGTAGAACCGTCCGGCAAAAATTTCCCTGTTAAATTCTCCTTATTTCCATACTCGGTCCTAATGCTGCGTTTAGAAACCGTCCTTACATTAAATGAATAAGCTGCCCGGTTATGCAGGGTATAGTCAGCCTTATAAAAATGAGTATGGCTAGGTTGGATATCAAACGACGGCGCCTGTATTTGCAGGATGCGTTGTTCCGCTTTTTCTAAAGCCATTGCATGCTCCGGGTTTACTTCTTTTGCTAATCCCAGCAAGCTGTGCTTTCCTCCTTTCGAGGTGATATTTATTTTGTCTAATATATCATTTCTCGAAATTCCGCGGCCTTCTGTATTAAAATCAATATACCGGCCCCTAATCGTTTTTAAATAAGTACCGGTTAAATACTGGTCAAGAATTTTTAGCTTTTCCGGCTGGATTGCATAAGTTGTTCCTAACAACCAGGACGCCACTTTATATTCGCCAAATAAAAAAACCTGGCCATAGCTGGCGATCTGTAACTGTGGCCCATGTTGACGATATGAATAATCATATTGCAAACCTTCCTTGTTTCCTAATGAAATGGGCATGAATACCTGCTTAACGGCCGAATCCATTAGTTCCTTATCCCTGGTGATACAAGCCCTATACATCATGTGGGTGGCAATATCTGTTTTATTGGCACCAATAGCCCTCACTACATCCCCCTGGTCCATCAGGTTTAACAAGGAGTCCTGTAAAGTTGGGGGCAGCGTATTCCTCTTCTTTAAGAGCAGCATGATCTCTCCCAGTGCTGTGGGGGAAGCGATATCATTTTGAAACCAATTGCTACTTCTCGGCTGCTGCTGTAGCCAATACCTCAAAGCATTGATGGTTTGAGCTGCCAGTTTCTGTTGTGCAAGGCCACCTTCTTCATTCAATGCCAATACCAATGCAAATTGCTTAAGCCTGTTTAAGTGTGTTAGTGGCGCCCAGCTCGTTTCGGCTTTGGACGAATAGTCAATCGCAGACCAGCCGCCCAAGTATTGAAGGGACAATGCATTTTTCTTTACCTCCTGATTGAGCTGATCGGTGTCAACATCCTCCTTTAAATATTTAGCAATTCTCGATTCAATAATTTGAAATTCGTCCTGGCCATACGCCGTACTTATTGCAAAACAAAATAACCCTATAAAACTATAAAACCGGCAAACAAACTTTTTCATGCTGACTTATACGGATAGCTTCATTTATCTGCTTTTTTTATTGGGCGAGGAAGCCATAACGAAGGTTAACTGTCCCCCATCCGTAATTTCACTGTGTGTGATATATAAACGGTCCAATACCTTCCCATTTAAAAGCACCTGCTTTACATAAACATTTTTATCTGATTGGTTTCTTGCTTCAACGATAAATTGCTTGCCATTTTCAAGATTGATGGTTGCATTTAATACAGATGGGCTACCTAAATCATAACGATCAGAAGCTGGTGCAATTGGATAAAAACCAAGCGACGACATGATGTACCAGGCGCTCATTTGTCCGCAGTCATCATTTCCCCCCAGGCCATCAGGTCCGTTATGATATTGTTTTCCCAAAATCATCCGCACAGTCTTTTGGGTTTTCCAGGGCTGTGAAGTATAATTATAAAGGTACGCAACATGATGTGCGGGTTCATTCCCATGCACATAATTACCAATGATACCTTCCCTGGTTATGTCTTCGGTATGCGCAAAAAAGGCATCAGGTAAATCCATCGTAAATAACGAATCAAGATGAGGAACGAATTTTTTATCACCTCCCATTGTCTGGATCAATGCCCCTGGGTTTTGAGGAACATAAAGACTATAATTCCATGCATTGCCTTCTATAAAGCCCTGTCCTTCGGTGTCTAAAACATCAAAGTTTTTTCTAAAGGTCCCATCCGATAAGCGTGGCCTCATAAAGCCCATACTTGCGTCATATATGTTTCTCCAATTTTCCGATCGCTTAATGAAGGTATTGTAAACTTCAGTATTACCTGTTTTTTTTGCCAGCTGCGCGATACACCAATCGTCATAAGCATATTCTAAAGTATTGGATACTGCCGTCCTGTTTTTATCAGAAGGCACATAGCCTTTATCGATATAATCTCCTATGCCTTCGTAATTACGCTGATTTGCAGTGGCCACGCATGCTGCTAAAGCCTTATTTACATCACCATTGAAATTGCCTTTAATGATGGCGTCAGCAATTACAGAAACGCTATGGTAGCCGCTCATGCACCAGGTATCATTTGCCGAGTTAGACCAAACCGGCAGCATTGGCAGCGCGCTTTGATCAAAGTGTGCAAGCATAGATTTCACCATGTCGTTATTTCGCTGTGGCTGTACAATATTAAAAAACGGGTGTAAGGTCCTATACGTATCCCATAAAGAAAAGGTAGTATAATTCTTAAACCCTTTGGCTTCATGTACCTTTTGGTCTAAACCCATGTACTGATTATTTACGTCCATGTAAACGGTTGGACTTAAAAAGGCATGGTACATGGCCGTATAAAAATTGATGGCGTCTTCTGTATTTTTTGTTTTGACTTCAATTTTCTGAAGTTCCCTGTTCCAGAGCTGCTGCCCCTGTTGTTTGATCTGGTCAAAGTCCCATCCAGGTATTTCGGCCTGCATATTCATCAGTGCATTATCGCTGCTTACTGAAGAGATTGCAAATTTTATTTTTACCTTTTCAGCTTCCTCTGTATCAAAATTAAAATACATTCTAATTTGCCTGGCCGCCATTTCCGGGAAGTTCCTGGTTTGATCAAATTTTGACCAAAATCCTTTGTATACTTCTTTCTTAGTGAAATCTTTGGCACCATAAGATTTAAATGGTTTAGAAAAAGACATCGCAAAATATACCTTGCGGTTTTTTGCCCATCCATTGGTTTGCCTATACCCTGTTACCAAAGAATCATTTACTACCCTAACATAGGTCCAGACATTCTTTTGATCATAATTATAAATACCGTGCATCAAATCAAGAATGATATTGGCTTCTTTAGATTTCGGAAAGGTATACTGGTGGAAACCAACCCTTGCAGCGGTAGTCAGTTCTGCAAGTATACCATCGTCATCTAATTTAACTTTGTAATAATTGGCTTCCGAAACCTCATTCTGATGGCTGTACTTTGAGCGGTAACCGTCTTCCGGCCGGATAGCTGTCCCCGGATTAAGTTGTACTTTCCCAAGGGTTGGCATCACTAAAAAATCACCCAGATCGGAGTGTCCCGTACCGCTATAATGTGTATGACTAAAACCTACTATTGTTGGATCATCATACTGATAACCGGCACAATACCTGTAAACATCTTTATTGTACCGACCATTATCTTCATAAGAAAGCGTATCGGTATCCGGACTTAACTGTACCATCCCAAAAGGCACGGTAGCCCCCGGATAAGTATGTCCCATTTTTTGAGTACCAATAATGGGTTTTACATATTTATATAAATCGCTTTTATTCTGGGCATTTACCAAACATGCCGCAGTACCCAGGATAACCGTGATCATTAAACTTTTACTAAACTGGTTCATTACAATAAAGGATTAAGGTGTAGCCTTAAATATAGGTCATTAATTAACATTTACCTTTGTTGATTTATAGGTATGCAGCAATTTTTTCTGATCAATTTGCTGAAACGTCACTTTTTTCAACTCTGCGCCATGCACATCATCCATTACAATGGGTAAGCGGTAGTCTTTCTTTTCTGCTTTTAACTGTAGGTTCGAAAAATTAATGTTCTTTGCATGTCTGACGTAAATACCCCAGGCCGGGATTTCTTTAAACATAGAAAACTCAGGATATCCTGCTGCCTCTTCCGGAATACTGTCTAATTTATCCAATGCGATGTAGGCCATATATTTACTTCCGGCACCTGGGTAGGAAACTTCAAAATTACTAAAGGTTACATCTTCAATATATTGCCCTGGTAAACCAGCGATAATAATCGGAGAAATATTTCTAGGCATATCTTCTATTGGCCCCTCATAATCGTAACCGGCATCAGCTTTACCTAAAGGTACATCCGCAACCACATTTTTAATGGATATTCTGTTCATGGTCGATTTTTTACCTGGAATCCTTTCCCCTAATCTCAAAAAGATAACATGCCCCGTATTGGTGCTTTTCAAGCCATCTACTACAATATCTTCCAGAAAACCACCGTCAACACTTTGCAAAGCGATAGCTGAGCGATAGGTGTTGTATACCGTATTGTTCAATATTTTAATGTTTCTGAAACCACCTTTCCCAGCTGTACCTAATTTTATCCCGTTTGCACTGGTACGCACAATGTTATTTTCGATCAGCACATTATGACAGAAAAAACCCTCAGTGTGTGATTTAAGACAAATCCCATCATCCGCAGCGTCAATATTATTATTGGTAATCACCACATTATCACAATCCACTACATCAATACCATCACTGTTCCAATAAGCAACGTTGTTTACGGTAATGTGATCTATCACTAAATTTTTGCAGCGTTCGTAAGTCTGTAACCAACAGGCAGAATTTTGGAGGATCAGTTCTTTGATATTCACATTTACACAATTGTAAAAATAAATCACCATTGGCCTGATAGATTCCCTGGTACGGTCATATTTCAAGATATCTACAATCAACCCATCATTTGCATAGGCAATAGAATTATTGGCCAATGCCCTACCTTGTCCATCAATCATTCCCTTACCTGTAATGCCCACATTTTCTACATCCCTGGCATGAATAAGCGCCGTATTCCCAATTCTATCATAATCAAAGGGATTGGTAGAGCCCAATAACACTGCGCCCTCCTCTAACTGAATGGTGACGTTAGACTTTAAATAAATAGATCCTGTCAAGTATCTGCCCACATAGAAAACCAATCTGCCACCACCATTTTTGCTGATGTAATCTATCGCAAACTGGATCGACCGCGTATTCATCGTTGAGCCATCTGATTTGATATGGAAAAATGATGCTTTATAGTCTTTTGCAAAAACCGTTGTGCAGGCCATGAGCATAAACAGCATCAGGATAATTTTCTTTTGATTTTTCATTTTCTTATATTTTAATTAAAATAAATTGATAGGGCCAACCAAACCCATAGATTGAAGTGGCTGTTCTTTCTTAATATTATTTGTCCAATATTGTGCAGTAACATTTTCTGTTAACGATTTCATGTAATTGAGCATTACCGTAGTCACTTTAACTTCAATGCTGTTTGTCCCTTTTTTTAACAGGCTTCCTATCGCATAAGCCCTGCGCCCATACCATTTAACACCTAAATTTTCGCCATTAACAACCAGTTCTGCTATGCCAAATATTTTCCCCAGATCCAGGTAACGAAGGTTTACCGGATTTGACAACGACAGGTTGGTTTTATACGAAACCGTACCGGCAAAATGGCTGAAATCAGGTAAATCTTTTAAATCTGCCAGTTCAGTCATTTTCTGTGTCTGGACAGTACCGTCCATGTGCATAAAAGTTGCTTCCCAAACAGCGCTTAAGGGCATCGTACCTTGTGTTATTTCCGGAACGGGATCCCAGTTTTTTCCCTCCCGGTCCTTATTGAAAACAATAATCCTGGAATCTGCCGGATACAGTTTTATTTTAATATTGCGGTCCTTCAAATCCAATTTAAACTGTTCCCCTGTTGCGGCATCCCAAATCCAGGCCTGTTTTTTTTCTGTGATCTCCGGCAAAAAAGTAGCGTCTAAATCTATAGGGGTATGCGCGCTGGCATTGTTAAATAAAAAGATTTCCGCATCCTTCGTTTGGTACCTTACCTGGGTAACGAAAGTATTTGGTTTTAAGATTTTAACATATGGGGCAACGCTGTACTTCTCCTGGACCGTTTTATACCAATCTTTAAAATTTGAGGCCGGCTTTGGTAAGAGAATGAACTGATTGGCGTACTTTTTCATTTTTGCAACCCATTCCTTCACTTCCGAATCTTTTTGTTGATGGTTAAACCAGCCTAAAGACTGTTCAGGATAAGCTTCTATACAGAAAATCCGGCCTCCAGCTTTTACAAAATCATACAATTTCTTCGCCGTTTGGGGCAAAATACTTTTAACTTCTATTAAAAAAAGCGTGTGGTACTTCCTCGTTCCATAAGTCATATGGCCGTTCTTAAAATCCGAACCGGCAATGACCTGTTCTGAAACATAGTCGCATGCATTTCCATTTTGGTGTATCGATTCCCAGATCAACATTTGATAAGGAGGCGTAACACGCGAAGGAAATGGTTCCATTTGCGCGCCAAATTCACCCCACATATCACCCGTGTGTGCCATAACCGCTATATCGGCAAAAAAAGTAGCCTGTTGTAATAATGCAGATTGCCTTGCCCTATAATCGTTATAATGTTTAAAATACGGCCACATCGTATTCTGCTCGTTAAAATACCCACCATAGGTGATCCAGCCCGGGAAAGCAGCATCTTTTGGGGAATAATTAAATCCGTGAAATATAGGATGTGTAATGCCAGAAATGGTGCTCTGATCACCAGCAATTTTAAAAAGCTCTAGAGACTCATTAAATACCATTTCGGTATTGGTCAGTTCTTCAGAGCTGATGAGCTTTTTATCTTTCAAATGCGCCGCTGATGAAACATATTTATTGATCATCGTATTCCCACGACCTAAATGCCAGGGGTATTTGGTAAAATCCCTTTCTGATATTTCTTCCCCTATGCCATATTTCATCCAGGTTTCACCTTCAGGGATATCCATATCAAAACTTCCTTCTAACGGAAAATGTCCACGGCCATAGGCTTGTGCCCTTGATTTTATTTTGTTCCAGTTACACCATTGGCTAAAACTGTTCGAAAACCTTTCCCTGAAAAGCTCCGCCTTGGTATATTCAAAATCATACCGCATCCTGTTTAGCATCTTTTCCATTTCCGGACTGATCTTTACGGCATAATTTAAGTCAATCGTATTTCCCATTCTACCTGTTTTAAACAGGATAAATGGTAAGTACGGGTACAAATCATATCCACGACGTTTTTGAAATTCGGCCATCATATCACTTGTCCAGTTGGCGCCTTCCATTTCCAAACTATCTACAAAAAAGGAACGGATAGCTGGTGCAAGTGGCCCTATTCTGTTTTGAATGCTGCCACTGATTTTATTCAGATAGCTTTTAACTGCTTTTTCATTATAATGATTGAGTACAGGCCCACGCCCCCCCGGCGCACCTTGTATGACACGCATAAAACTGTGTATTTTAACCAGGCCATAAACAGCAAAGTTTCCTTTCGGCAAGTCAATTTTAACCCCTTCATCTATCACCTGGTCTGTGATATTTTTCACCTGTTCCATACTCGTTAACGGGTCCGGGACAATATTCAGTTCCAGGATTTCCATTTTACGTCCGCTATAAGGGCTTAAGGTTGCCGGATCAGCTTCCTTGAAAAGATCAAAGAGTGAAATTTCAGTTTTTAAAGGCCCTTCCAGCTTTCTCACAACTGTTACCACCACCTGGGCGCATTCATCCCCTTCTAAAAATCCGGCACCAAATGGAAATCCCGTACCTGCCAGCAGGTCGCAAGTCATGTCCAGCTTTTTGGCTTCGTCTAACGTAAACTTCAATAAGTCTATCCATTCCTCACTTAACCACTCTACAGAAGGGATATCCATATCATCGGTACGGGACGGAAACGAAATCGGATTGATTTCTACACCGCCAATTCCTGCTTCTTTTAGCAGTTTAAGCTCTCTGGCCAATTCTGTTTTCTCAATTTTATTACCGTTCCACCACCACCTCACAAATGGTCTATACCCTATTGATGGATTTTTGAAGAGCTGATATAAATCATCAGCTGAATAATCCGCCAGGGAGTTTACCATTGATCTGGAAAAAGCATTGGTTTTTAACATCAATAAGCTCGCAGAAAAAATAGCACTCTGCTGTAGAAATGTTTTTCTTTTCATAGTTCTTATTTTAACAGTACCGCTTTTGTAAAAAATCTTTCATCCATAAGTTTATCCGCCATTGTTCGTCTTGTAAAGACATGTCCCTATTCCCCTTTACCATGTACGGAACTGGTCCAAACTCCGGCGTAATGGTAATGGGCATTTTATTTATTTTCATTTGGGCTATCCATTTATCCCAGACCTGAACATGAGCGTCCAAAGTTTCGGCATATTCGACATTTGCAGGGTCCCAAACCTGCGAACTTTGGGTACTGCCTACTCTTGCATGGATATGCCTGGCATGTGCTATGGCTGTATTTACCGCTGCTTGCTGATCTTCCAAATAACTCTCGGATACGCAAAACCAATGAGAAATATCCAGTGTTAATTTTAAATCCGGATGCTGCTCTAAAACCGGCGCAACCCGGTGTGCTGCGTACGACCATTTATTCCGGTGTGTTTCCTGATAAACCGGTGTTTGGTACTGCTCCTGAAATTCCTGACAAAGCGCGAGGCATGATTGTACCTGGTTGTCGTTAAAAAATTCCCTACCTGTTTGGGCGCTAAAAAACAATGGGGTTTTAGATTCATCCCTGATCTCCATCAACTTATTTAAGTCCTCTTTAAGGTCTTCCATGTATTGCCCAAAATTGGTATAAGGCTTAATTACGGCCATCACGATAGCAAAATCCAGCTCGTAATACTTCAGCAGGTCCAATACTTTCTGATAGTCGACCGTCTCTCCAAAGGGGAACCATTCAATGCCGGCATAATTGGCTTCCTTTACCTGTTTCAAAAACACATCCCAGGGAATATCTTCAAAACCCCAGCGCGGACACAAAAATTTCGGGGATAAATCCATTGCTTAAGATTTATAAATCAAAGGGTTCTGTTCGTCATTATTTAGCAAATCGCCAATTTTAAGGGTATTCAGGTATGCTTCCGGCAAAATATTAGGCTCGCCATTAAAAGTATTGCCATCAGGCATATAAGCACAGGTCATGGCCCTTCTATATCCGCTACTCATATTCGCACCGGCACCATGTATGGTCAGCCCGTTATGGAAAGAACAACTTCCTGCTTTCATACTTGCAGGTACTGATGCTACCTGTGCAAATTGTGGGTAAGCTTCAAAGATGCCGTCCATATTTTTTCCTATTCCTTTATTTTCAAACGTGGTCTGTTTAAATGACCCCGGAATAAAGTATAGGCACCCATTTTCTAATGTTGCATCATCCAGCGCTACCCAAATCGATAAAGCCCTTCTATCAGAAAAAGACCAGAAAGGTGTATCCAGATGCCAGGAAGTTGGATTTGCCCAGGGGCGCTTAAACAACGCCTGATCATGCCATATCCTGATCCCATTTGCACCCGAAAGCTGTGCGGCCATCTTACCGATCCGCTCATCTAACATAATCTCTTTCACTTTATCATTGGTTTGCCATAGGTTCAGGAGCTGGTCAAAAACTTTAGAGAAATATTCCGAGTCTTTATTAATGCCATCATCCATCCCAACTTTCGCATCCTTTCCGGGCATTTTTAACCCATTTCTATCCTTTACAGCTTCTGTCACCGCTTCCCGCCAGTTCGTTAGTTCTTCGGGAGACAGGAAGTCTTCAATTACAATAAATCCGTTAGTTTGAAAAAACTGAATCTGTTCTGTACTTAGTTCACATTTCATTTTCGTAGCTCATTTAGGTGTAAAACTTAAAATTCCGCATGCATCAGAATTCTCATGTTCTTTAAAATATCTGGTTACTTGATTTCTGTACTGCTTTGATCATCTAAAAACAGTACTGCGTTTTTATGATTTCTTAAATGTGTGGAAGGGAATTTATTGCTGATCCCTTCATTTAAGGTATGGTAAACTGCCCGGGCCTTTTTCCCGCCAGGTACCGTACAAAAAGCATAGGGCGCTTTAAGTAGTGCTGGCAGCGTCAGTGTTAACGCATGTGTTGGCACTTCATTAACGGCTTTAAAACAACCATCATTGACCTGCTGGGTACGGCATTGTTGATCCAAATCAACCCGCTTCACAAAATAAGGATCATCAATATCCGCAACATGGGGGTCATTAAATGCCAAATGTGTATTTTCTCCGATACCTAAGCACACAATATCTGTTTCAAACTCATTTAGCAATGCCATATAACGTAAACACTCTGCCTGGTAATCAGCTTCGTTTCCATTTATATAATTTACTGTGCGGAACGGTACTAACTCAAATAAATGTGCTTTCAGAAAATTTCCAAATCCCTGTGGCGCATCTGTAGGCAGGTTTACATATTCATCCATATGGAAAGCATTGAGTCTTGACCAGTCTACGTTCTTTTTTACCAAGGCGGCAAAAAATTCGTTCTGTGATGGTGCTGCCCCGAATATGATGTTAACATATGGTTGTTCGCCCAACAGTTTGTTGATCCGTTCACTAACCGCCCCGGCAACAGCCCCCCCCATCAGGTTTCTGTTATCAAAAACCTTAACGGTTAATTTGTCCTTTATAAATTCTCTCATTTTTATCTTCTAATTTTTATATAAAATCTGCAGCGGTATAGATGACTTTTCCATTGATTATGGTCATTTTAATATTGATGTTTTCATCAAAAATTAAAACATCGGCATCTTTACCTGCTGTCAGCGTTCCCTTTGTCGCTTCAACACCCATGATGGTTGCCGGCGTCCTCGACATCATTCTAACAGCTTCTACCAGGGGGATATCGGCCATTTTAACCATCGTCCTTACCAAGCGGTCGGTAGTCGCAACGCTTCCCGCAAAAGAAGACCTGTCGGCCATTATCGCTACCCCATTTTCAATAATCACTTTCATCCCGGTGTCTTTATTTCCCAGAATACTGTCTCCTTCCGGCATTCCCGCTCCCCGCATAGCATCGGTAATTAACGCGATACTGTCCGGCCCCTTTATCTTACATACCAGTTTTAATAGTGGCGGTGGTAAATGAATACCATCTGCAATGATCTCTACATCCATTGCATCAATTAAAAAAGCACTTTCAATTACACCTGCATAACGGTAAGTATCACGTCTGGTTACACCTGACATGGCCGAATAAAGATGTGTTGCGAGGCTATATCCGTTTTCCACTGCTTCCAGCACTTCCTCATAAATGGCATCAGTATGGGCAACGGCCGCAATAATCCCATGCGATTTCAGGTATTTCCCCATTTCAATGGCACCGGGTAATTCGGGTGCAACACTCCAGCGTTTAATCACATCGCCATAAGCGATCACCTCTTTATACTCTTCGATATCAGGGTTTCTGATGTACCTGGTATCTTGTGCCCCACTCTGGTTAAGTGCAAAATAAGGTCCTTCTAAGTGCAGGCCTATAAACTGTGCGCCCATGGTATTTTTAATATCCGCCGATTTATAAAGTTCTATTGCTTTTAATAAATCTGCTTTGGCACAGGTAAGGGTAGTTGGTGCCATTGCGGTGGTTCCATAAGTAGCATGGATTTCAGCTATTTTCAGATAGGCTTCTTCGGTCGCGTCCATGAAGTCATGCCCGCCCCCTCCATGAATATGAATATCTATGAAACCCGGGGAGACGTAGTTTCCTTTCGCATCGATGACATGGTAATCCGGGGCTTCTATATCCACCTCACTTATTGATTCTATTTGACTACCATTGATCAATAACGTACCGTTTTTAATGATGCGATAAGGTGTGATGATAAGGCCGTTAATTATTTTAACTTTTTTCATCAGTATATATTTGTTTTTTTTTAGTTATGAAGCTATCATAAGCATGTTTTTCAAAGTATCTATTTGATTCTTGTGTTCAAGGGCCCGCAAGCCCGGTTCATTGCTGTTTGTAAGTGGTTTGCTTATGATGGTTTCATTAGATTCGGATACTGGCGATTAAAGCAGCATTTATTTTTAATCATGTGGTAGATGTTTATTGAGTAAAAGAAGCTGTCCAAAAGGAAGTTTTTGGACAGCTTATTTCAGTTATTTATCATAACCAAGGTTCTGTCCCAGTTTTGCATCTTTATTCAGGTCAATCTCGGTTTGCGGAATGGGCAATAGCACATTATAAGGTTGAATACTTGTGTTTTCCTTAATGTTTAAGCGCTTTACCCTATCCAGCAAGGTACCTGTTCTCACTAAGGTCATCCTCCTGTTTTCCTCACCAATCAGTTCCCTTACGCGCTCGTCTAAAATAAAATTAAGCGTAATATCAGCTCCTGATACCTGTGCACCGTTAGCCCTGGTCCTTAACTTATTGATACTGATGGCAGCATCACCAGGCCTGTTTTGTTTAAACTGTGCTTCTGCCAGCAACAAATAAGTTTCGCCCAAACGCATCATAATTAAATCTTTATAAGATCCGTTTCCAGTGGGATCAGTAGCGATAAAATGGTTCCATTTCGTAGTGTAAGGAACAATACTCCATAAGGTATCGGCCGGAGTTGGTACTACTTTTTTTCCGAACAAAGCTGGCTTACTAGGGTCATTGTAGTAAAAGTCACGACGAAGATTGTATTTAGAATTGCGCATGTCATTGACCCCCGAACCTGTGTAGGCGCTTTTGATCACCCATGGACTTAAGCGTAAACGGCCCACACCACGTCCACCTAACGAATCGCAAACCAGCATTCCCGAAACATTTCCATAAAAAGGAACCCAGACCCTACGGTGCTGATCGAAATTCGTAGTACCACCAGGGATATTGAATTCCAATTCCTGCACCCAAATGGCTTCGGTATTGCCCTGACGACGGCGTTGATTACCAGTAATAAACATATCTGAGAAAGGATCACCTGGCTCAGTTTTTTTAACCCCGTACCTGGTATCTACTAACTTGAAGTTAGCGGCAATAACTGCCAGGCACTGTGCCTCTGCTAAATCATTTTTACCCTGTCTCAGGTACACTTCTGCGAACAATTGCGAAGCAGCCTCTTTACTGATGCGGCCTGGTTTAGAAACCTGGTCTATAGCAGGTAAATTAACCGTAGCGTATAAAAGGTCATCATTGATAAATTTGTCCAAATCGGCTACGCTGGCGCGGGTAAAATCTGTTTTAGGCTCATCATACGGACGATCGAGCAATGGAACTTCTCCCCATAAGGTAACCAGGAAATTATAAGCATAAGCCCTAAAAAACCGGGCTTCCGCAGTATATAATTTGCGTTGGGCATCCGTTAAAACGGCCGTAGGATCTGCTGTGCCCCTCAGAATTTGATTGGCGTTGGTAATCACCCTGTAAGACCAGGTCCAGTAGTATAGGGCTGATGGATCTACGGGTAAAAGCCTTGAATAATCATGATAAGGAATTAATTCAGGATTTTCCTGACCGCTAATCGCCACATCCGTTCCCACTTGAAAAATAGCGAGTAGCGACTGGTGGTTCTGAATGGTGTATTGCTCCCTAACGGTTGCCTGCAGACCTGCAATTCCGGCTTCTAGGCCAGCAACATTTTTAAAACTTGTAGACGGTGAATAACTAGAGTCAGATTTTTCATCTAAAAAACCCTTACTACAAGAAATTAAGCCAACACTTGCAATAAATATGAATGATAAAAGAATATGCTTTTTCATAATTTTATTTTTAAAGATTAACGTAATGTTATGTTTAAACCAACCACAACGCTAGTCACTAACGGATATACTCCGTAAGCTAGTGGTTGATTGGCCGGTCCGGCTTGTCTCTCTACGCCGTTCACACTCAACTCAGGATCTGTTCCAATCCAATCGGTAAAGGTGTGTAGGTTACGACCGCTCGCAAACACCGATAAACTGCCTAACTTTAACTGCTCTGCAGCTTTAGTAGATAAATTGTAGCTCAGCGTGATGTCTTTTATTCTCAAATAGTTTTGTTTTGATGGATAAGCATACAAACGCGGGTTTGAATAAGTTAAAGAAGGTGCCTCATTGTTATTGTTTGTTGGCGTCCAATAGCTGAGTTCTCTTGGAATATTTACGCGACCACCATAGGTTTGCAGGTTTAGTATTGGATTATTGATTAACGATCCCTGAGCAGTTTGAACAAAAACACTCAGACCAAAATTCTTGTATTTAAAATTATTGATCATACCACCTGTCCATTTAGGCAAGCTGGTACCCAGGTAAGTCTTATCCGCTTCCGTGATTTTTTTATCGCCATTGAGGTCGGCAAACTTTAAATCCCCGGGCTTCGCTGTTGGGTCAACATTTGAAGGATCTTCACCTGTTTGCCAAACGCCTTCTAACTTATAATCATATATGGCATATAATGATTTACCAATAAACCATTTATTACCTATATCATCTAAATTATCACCATACAAGGAAAGGATTTTGTTTCTGCTGGCCGAGAAGTTAAAGTTTGTAGACCAGGTAAAATTATTATTTTTAATGTTTACTGTATTTAAAGTGAATTCTATCCCTTTGTTTGCTACTTTACCTAAGTTGTCAAAGATGTTTGGAAAGCCAATGATGGCAGGTAACTTACGTCTCAATAAAACATCTTTAGTTTCGGTTTTATAAACTTCTACAGTACCTGTAATCCTGCTATCAAATAAAGAGAAGTCAACGGCTAAGTTCGTTCCAGTAGTGCTTTCCCAATTTAGTTTAGTATTTCCTAATACCCCATTAACAAGTGCAGAGCTAGACACTAATCCTGTTGTAGTTACCCCATTGTAGATATACTTCGTGACTCCTTGCGTGGTAATCGTCTGATAAGCATTAATCGCCTGGTTTCCAGATTTCCCATACGAAGCCCTCAACTTGATATTATCTATCTGCGATACGTTTTTTAAAAAACTTTCATTAGAAATATTCCAACCTAAAGCAATGGAAGGAAAGGTGCCATACTTACTTGTTGCTGATCCAAAAGCCGAAAACCCGTCCCTTCTCACAGTAGCTGTAATTAAGTATTTACTTTTATAAGCATAATTTAAACGGCCCATTTGAGAAACCATGGCTTCTCTGGAATAGAGCGAATTAGGCACCACTGCACCTGCTGCACCAATGTTATTGAAGGATAAATCATCATTTACAAATGTGGTCCCTTTAATATTTAACCTCGTGAATATTTTCTCTTGTGCACCGTACAATGCGGTTACATCAAAATGATGGTCGTTCCAATCTTTATTGTAAGAAAGTATGTGTTCCAATAACCAGCCTTCAGTCTCTTCTTTTTGTATTTCTGCAGTTCCGGAGAAAGTATCACCAGCATCCGGGCCGGCGTACGAGTCATCTTTAGTAGGTTGGAAGGTATAATTTCCATTAAACCTATATTTTAGCCCTGGAATAAAAGCGGGCTTAACTTCGGCATAAAAAGTACCGTTCAGGTTTTTGTCACGATTGTTTACATCCCGGTTTAAACCCAATAAGGGGTTTCTGAAAAGGGTTTCACCAAACATTGGAAAAATCGTATAATCTCCATTTTCTTCACGTATACGTCCGTAAGGGCTCATCTGTAAGGCACTACTGTAACTTACAGTTCCCCCGTCAGCATTGCTGTTGGCGAAAAATAACGAAGTACCTGCCGTTAACCATGAGGTAACTGTTGCATCCAGATTAGAGCGTACAGATGCACGGGTAAATTGATAGCCTTTTAATACTCCATTTTGTTTCTGATAAGCACCGGACACAAAGTATTTAATCTTCTCCGTACCCCCGGAGATGCTCAAATTATGGTCCTGAATACTACCTGATTGAGAGATTTCCTTTAACCAATCTACCGTTGTACCGGCATTATAGTTAGCAATTTCATATTGATTAGGTACCGGTGGATTGGCAACCGGCCGGTTACTTTGTCTTAAAAATTCTAAATATTTCTCAGCATACTCTGGCCCGTTCAATGGATGTAAATTTTTGATCTGGTACTCAGGGCCGCCGTAAACACTGTACCTAATGGTAGGCTCTCCTGTTTTTCCTCTTTTGGTGGTGATTAAGATTACCCCGCTTGAACCACGGGTACCATAAATAGCCACTGCCGATGCATCCTTAAGAATCTCGATAGAAGCAATATCATTGGGGTTAATGTCGTTCATGGAACCACCCAAATTACTAAAGGGCACTCCATCAATAACTGTTAACGGTCCGGTTCCCGCATTGATAGAGTTTACTCCTCTAACCAATACCGTTGGCGAGCTACCTGGTACAGATGAGGTTGACGATACATTTAACCCTGCTGTGGTACCTTGAATGGCATTTAGCACGTTGGTAACCGGCAAACCAGCTAACCTTTCTTTTGGGACCGAAGTTACCGATCCGGTGATGTCAGAACGTTTTTGGGTACCGTAACCTACTACCACCACTTCGTTCATTTGATATTTGCCTTCATCAATTAACATGGTTACATTGATTACGGTTTTGTTGCCCACAATGATGTTTTGTGAAACATAGCCCAGGTAGCTAAAAACCAAAGTTGAACCTTCAGGCGCATTGATTTGAAACTCCCCGGAAGCATTTGTCCGGGTACCGGTTTTGCTGTCTTTAACAGTAACGGTAACGCCTGATAACGCAGCACCACCTTCGCCTTTTACCACACCTTTAACCAGTACGTCCTTTGCGGAAAGTGCCTTATTTGTATTCTCTTTTAATATGGAATTAATTTCTACGTGTTTAACTTTTGTTTCCTTAACAAACTTCTCCGAAGCTGCATTTACACTTGATGAGAGTATTAAAACAGAAGCGCATAAAAAGACACGTTTTGATAGTTGTTTTTTCATTCTTTTGAGTTAAAATTTTTAATAATTACAAGGCTGTAATGTCCCTGATGTAACATTTAACGATTGAATAAAAGATGTCCCAGACTAGTTGCATCTTAAGCTGATTTTAGTTTGTTTCCCTGTTCATAATCTTGTTTGGTTTAGGTTTATGCTTGTTTATATTTGGTTGAATTGGAAGATTCTTTTTTTAGGTTAATTGGCCTTGCCCATCAGTTCTGCACGCTGGATAGTTTCCTTTTTAAATGTGGGCAACCAACGTTTGATGAGATGTCCGTAGAAAGCATAAAACATCAGATAGAGGTAGCAGGGAAACAATATCCAGTATGCCGTTCTTACATCATATAAATCGGCCACATGTCCATATATCAGTGGAAAAATAGCACTTCCGCACAATGCCATAATCAGCATTGAAGCCCCCACCTTTGTAAAGCGGCCAAGGTTATTTAAAGCCAAAGGCCAGATCCCTGCCCAAACCAGGGAGTTGGCCAAACCCAGGAGAACGATAAACCAGATGGAGATATCAATCGAATGACCTAACATGGTATAGGTGCCGGATGTATAGATAATTAAAAGCGTTAATATGGCACCCAAAAGTGTGCAGAAGCGCAGGACATTGACTTGTGAAATGTATTTTGGAATAAGGATAATGCCTAAACCATAACCTATAATGGTGGTAAATAAGGTATAAGAAGGAAAAACTTTAGCTTCCATAATCGGCATCCCCATTACACTTGCATAACCAATAATGGTATCTATAGCGATAACCTGGGTACCTACGTGAAAGAATATGGCCAAGACACCTAATATCAGGTATGGAAAATCAAACAGGTTCTTTTTATCCGCGTTTAAGGTTGATAACTCTTCACTCTCCTGCTCGGTATCTATCTCCGGCAATGGAGAAAAACGGATCAATATACCCAGTACAACTAACACTGTGCCCAACACACCATACGGTAGGATGACCCTTCGGATCAGCTCATCTAAAACCTGGCTTCTTTCAACAGCCCCCATTAAAGGTAATTGCTTTAATATTTCGTTATCGGCAACCTTAAATATGACAGACGCAAAAATGAGTGGGGCCAAAATACCCGCTCCTTTATTACATATCCCCATAAAACTAATGCGCTTCGCTGCTTTTTCAGTAGGGCCAAGGATCGTTATGTAAGGATTGGCCGCAGTTTGCAATATGGCCAAACCAGACCCTATGGTAAACAGGCCCAGGAGAAATATTTCGTAAGTCCTGCTCAATGCGGCCGGTATAAATATAAATACCCCAAGTGCCATCACCCATAAGCCGTACATGATCCCCTTTTTAAAGCCTACCCTCTTCAACAGATAAGAAGAAGGTAAAGACATAATGAAATAAGAGATATAAAAGGCAAAAGCTACCAGGTAAGACTGAAAATTACTTAGTTCGCAAGCTATTTTAAAATAGGGGATTAAAATCGCATTGACCCAGGTAATAAAACCAAATACAAAAAACAAACCGCCGAGGATAAACATAGAAATTAATGTCTGTCTTGGACTCAATGAATTTACCTTTATTAACACCATACATTTACCCTATTTAAACCAACAATTAAACCATTAATAATCAGTGATCTTACAACTGCGTTAGCGCACACGTAAAACAGACCAAAAAAATAGCCCAGCATTTAACAACGTGAACGTGCACGAATATATAAAATTATTATTCATAACAAACTATTTTTATTATTTTATTCTTCCTTTGTAAGATAAACCAACTGTAAAAAGCAGAAATAAATATTTACCATATGAAAGCAACTTTTCTCATCGGCGTGCTAACTTTTCTGTTTATACCATGTTTTGCCCAACAAACAGGCAATATCCCTGCTCCTGCGCACTTCAAGCGGCTAAATGCAGAACCTGGCTCATTTTCTTATTGGTTGCGGCACACAAAGCTTAAAAAGGATAAAACCGTATACCTATATAACGGACAGAAAAAACGGAACCAACAAGCACAATACGCAGTACTGGATATCAGTATCGGAGAAAGGGACTTGCAACAATGCGCGGATGCTGTGATGCGCCTTTACGCGGAGTGGCTATATGCCAAGAGGCAGTATGCAAAGATTGTTTTCCTGGCAACTGATGGCACCGCGATGAGTTACGCTTCCTGGAGACAAGGATACCGCTATGTGTTGCGGCAACAGCGATTGCAGAAAGTTAAATCCACAGGTATTTCTGATAGCCGGTCTGCTTTTGATGACTACCTGCAAACCGTATTCAGCTTTGCCGGCACTTTATCCCTACCAAAACAATTGAAACCTGTAGGGGATGCCGGCGACATCCGTGCCGGGGACGTGTTTGTTCAGGGAGGTTCCCCTGGCCATGCTGTTATTGTGATGGATGTAGCGATAAATCCTGCCGGAGAGAGACGTTTCCTTTTGGCACAAAGCTATATGCCGGCCCAAAGTATCCATATTCTCAAAAACCCAAAATCAAGTAGTCCCTGGTACAGCAATCAATTCGGGAATGAATTGGTAACGCCAGAATGGACTTTTAAGGCCGGTACACTTTATCGATGGCCTTAATTGAGTACCTCCTCCTTCATCACAATTTTGAATTCGGTCCATCCACCATTGCTTTGTAACGAAAACTTAAAATTATGGTTATAGAGTATTTCCCTTGTTAACATCAGCCCTATCCCCTGTCCGTTTTTTGTGGTACTGAAAAAGGGTGAAAAGAGCTGGCGACTGACCTCATTTGAAATTCCAGGACCGGTATTGGAAATGGAAACGGTTTTAGTAGCGGCAAAAATCTGGATGCGTACCGTTCCTGATGCGTCTACTGCTTCTATTGCGTTTTTTAGAACATTAATAAATACCTGCTCCAGTTGTTGGTAATCAGCGAAAGTTTCAAATGTTAACGCATCTGTTTCCCATACCCAGTTCAGCTCTTTTTTCCCGGCTTCGGGCTCCATCAAACGTACTACCGAACGCAGCAGCGAAACCAATTCCACCTGGTGTTTAACGGGGGCCGGAACCCGGATCACCCTTGCAAAATTTGACATCAGGTTACTTAAGCTGTTGTTGCGGCCTATTGAAATATTTAATGCACGCTCATAATCTTCCCCGTCCTCCTCCTTCAGCTGCCCTTTATAATTCAAACAACTATTTAAAATCGAGTTGATGGCGCCGATTGAATTGTTCACTTCGTGCGACATCATCTTAATCACCTTTTCGTAAGCATTCTTCTCTTTAATGTAGATTTCACGGGTTAATTCTTCAATAGTTATAAAACCCCGGGCATAGCCCAGGTCACTAAATGTGGCCTTATGGCATTTGTATGCTTTGAGCCCGTTTAGGTTAATCACCTTAGGATCATTAATTTCCAATGTGCTTAGCTCCTCCGCCAGTTTACCTGGAATTTCATCCATTGCTTTCCCTAAAAACCCGTCCTGCGATAAGCCAAGCATTTCCTGCGCTGCCGGGTTTGCCGTAGCGATAGCCCCGTTAAAATCAAAAATGATAATTCCCGAAGGAGAAGCTTCAATAAGTTTTTCAAGGAAAGAGTTCTTCTCAACTTTTAACAGTCTTTCATGCCTCAGCTGGTCGATCATCATATTGTATACATAAATCAGTTCATCCGTTTCGGGGTGACCGATCGTATTTAACTTTGCACTGAAATCCTTATCCTTTAAAGTTTCTATGCCCGACGATATCATATCAAAAGTGCGGCTTATCGAATTGTATAACCAGTATGAAAAACCCAGGGAGATGAAAAGCAAAATTTCCGCTATCAGAAATGCAGTCCTGTTCACCGTATAAAGTTCGGTAAGCAGATATATAAATATCGCATGGACCACAACTGCCGAAAGCAGGACTTTAGTTTTGAGTTTCATAAGGAATATTATATTTCTGAAGTTTGCGGTACAATGTAGCCCTGCTCATTCCTAATGCCTTGGCTACCCTGCTGATGTTATTCCGATGAAAATTCATTGCGTTGCTGATCATTGAAAGTTCCATTTCATCAATCGAAAGCGTACCTACTGCCGGAAGTGCCACTGAAGTATTTGCCAATCGTTGTTCTTCAAGATGTTGTTCAAAATGCTTTATTTCCAAATTGTCTGATTCGCTAAGCAAAACGGCACGTTCAATCAGGTTTTTAAGTTCGCGGATATTCCCCGGAAGGGGGAGCGATTTTAACCAGTTATAAGCTTTTTTATCGATTTGTAATTTTGGCCTGTTGTAAATTTCCTTCAGGTTCTTTAGAAAGTAATTTGCCAGAATGGGAATGTCGTCCGACCGCTCACGAAGTGGCGGAAGCCGGATAATAATGAGGTTGATGCGGTAAAACAAATCTTCCCGAAACTTATTGGCGGCTATCATTTCCCTCAAGTCGCGATTGGTGGCACAAACTACCCGAAGGTCCACCGCCCGTGTCCGGCTATCGCCCAACACCTCATATTTACGGTCCTGCAATACCCGCAACAATTTCACCTGACTATTTAAATCTAAATCCCCTATCTCGTCCAGAAAAATGGTTCCCTTATCTGCCAGTTCAAACCGTCCAATCCTATCATTACGCGCATCGGTAAAAGCCCCCCGTTTATGCCCGAACATCTCACTTTCGAATAAACTGGAAGAAATCCCCCCGAGGTTTACCTTTACAAATGCCTTATGTTTACGCTGGCTGTTTTCATGAATAGCCTCAGCTACAAGCTCCTTCCCCGTACCACTTTCACCGATAATCAATACTGACGCATCGGTACGGCTAACCCTTGCGATGGTTTGGAGTACCTCTAAAAGTTGAGGGTCTTCTCCTACAATATTTTCGAACCCATATTTTTCGTTCAGCTTTTTACGGGTAATCCCGCCCGGTGTATCCTGTTCATCAGATAAATCCAGGGCCGTTCTTAAGGAGCGCATCAGATGCTCATTGTCCCATGGCTTGTTAATAAAATCTGTTGCGCCAAGCTTCATTCCCTCCACAGCTAATTTGATCGAACCCCAACCCGTCATTAAAATGACGGGCAGCATAGGGTTTGACTTTTTTATTTGCCTAAGCAGCTCCAAACCATCTTCTCCCGTAGTTTCCATAGAAAAATTCATGTCAAGCAAAACGGCATCTACCTGTTTTTCTTTAAGCTGCAATGTTGCTTCTTCAGAACCATGGGCTGTTATGGATTTGAAACCTTCCTGTTTTAACAGGAGGCTTAATGAGGCACATACAGCTATATCGTCGTCAATAATAAGGATCATATTTAATAGTCAAATAAGTTTATTCTTCGTGTAAAGCTTCCGCCGGGCTAAGTCTTGCTGCCTTTAAACTTGGGTAGAAGGCGCAGCTTAACATCAAAAGATATAAAAACAATGCCGATAATACAATACTTAAGGTTCCATAATATCCGCTCACATAAGGATCTAAATATTGCATAATTAACAATTGAACGGCGATCAACACACCTGGTAAAATGCCTAAGGTAGTAAGGACCATTGATTCCCCAAGAAATTGCTTCAATATATCAAAAGGACTAGCGCCCATGATGACCCGCAAACCAACTTCGGCCTTCCGTTTAGATAGCCTGTAGCTAAATACACCCGAAATTCCGAGGAATACATTTACAATCAAAAACCCGAACACCAGTAAGGCAATGCATAGTTGAATGTAATCCATCTTATTAGCAAACTTTTTGATTAGGGTTAAGGATATATTTTGCTTAATCTGAATTTCCGAAGGATCAATAGATGTGATCGCTTTTCTGATCTTATCTTCTAATAAAAGCAGGTCATCCGTACTTTTTGATTTTAGCAGATAAGTATGCGCTGTACTTTTAAGCGGCATGAAGAACCCGGGGCTAAGGTTGGCCGAAGTGTTTTCCCTGACTGGTTCCGAAATTCCGATGATGACAGCGGGTTTGTTGGCTATTGTAATGGTTTTTCCTATAGGGTCTTCATTTTTGAAATCCCTTTCTGCCAAATCTTTGGTGATGACTACCGGAATGCTGTTCAAAGCATAATCCTTCTCCGAAAACCACCGTCCCTCAAGTAGTTTAATGTCGAGCACATCCTGATAATGCCCATCTACTTCAAAAGCCAGGGCTTTGCTCACCTGTTTATTGTACGTTATATTTTCATCCCTGCCCCACTGAAAAAAGGGGACTACATCTGTGGCACTGATCTGTTCTATTTCTTTAATAGATTGTAGTTTTTCTTTAATCACCTTGCTGTATTCCAGTTTCTTTTCCTCCGGAAGGTTTTGAAAATCAAGCTTTACCAGCCAGGCATCTTCATAGTTATAACCTAAAGGTTTGAAGTAGTTACTGAACTTCTTCAAATTTAACCCAATAAAAAGAAACAAAGCGATAAAGCTGACAAACAGCTGTAACAACAAGAAAAAGTTCTCTTTCTTCCTTTTCATAATCATTTTAAACAGATGCAAAATCATAGGTTGTTCCCTCCTTTCAAGGCATAAATTACATTCATACGTGACATTTTCCAGGCAGGATAAACCCCTGAAATGATCCCTAACAACAGACAGCTAAAAAGACAGAAGCCAAATACGCCCCAGCTGATGATAAAGCTATCCGTCGGCATTTTAAACAGGGGGTCGAAGGTATTGATTAAATGGACCAGTAATTGGGCCGCATAAACGGACAATCCCAAACCGATGAAACCTCCTATTAAAGTGATGATGATATTTTCAATAACCAATTGTACCACCAGGGTCCCCGAAGTTGCCCCAAACGATTTACGTACACCAATTTCTTCTGCCCGCTCACCTATCCGCGTAATATTAATATTAACCAGGCTAATTGCCGGAATAAGCAGGAACAATGTCAGCACAACGAGGATGAGGATTACAGTCTTCCCGTATGCTGGTTCATCATTGTTCCCCGAGCTGCTTTTAGAGAATTGCTCCCTTGCAGTAAAAGCCTGCGCTTTTACCGAATCGGCACCCGAAACCGTATTTATTTTTTTCAACTTAGCTTTCAGTTCGGCCCGCACCTTTTTCAGGTCGTTCGTTTTTGCCAGCAGCAAAGCGCTATAGGTTCCTTCAAGCTCTTTATTTTTAAGTTGAACATTGATATCGGTGGTATACGGCACGTAAACATCCGAATAAATCCTGCTGAAAGGTGTAGCAGATTTCACCACTCCTATTACTTTAAATGATGAACCATATATAGTGATTGTTTTACCCAGTGCTTCGCCTTCATTGAAGAAATAGTTTTTGGTTTTTTCGTTGATCACGGCAACCCTTTCACCTTTTTTTACAGCTTTGCTATCAAAAGATTTTCCTTCCAGGAATTTAAAATCAGTTATTTTCCAGAAATTTTGGTCGATAAATTTCAGTGCATGTCCAACAACCTTTGCATTAATAAAAGAAACAAACTCTGTGGTCGAGAAATAAGAAATTGTACTGGTGCTTTCCAGGTCTTTTACGTTTTTTTGCAGGAAAGTTAGGCTTGGCGTTACATCTGTCTGTTTACCATCCTTATAAACAAATACCTTGTCCAGGATCAGGGTCCTGTCCCGGTTTACTTCCGGCGGATTTGTACCAATGATCTGGTCGATAAAAGAAGCGAATATCGTGATGATCATAATGGTGAGGCTTATACCCAGCAAGGTGAGCGCGGTATAATACTTCTTACGAAGCATTACTTTAAAAGTGAGTTTTATATAATTTTTCAGCATGTTTTCTACGTTTTAATTGGTTAACTGACTTGTTGTCCATCAAAAAAGTGAATGATGCGTTGTGTTTTTTTAGCCATTTGCTCATCATGTGTCACCATAACTATAGTGCTGCCATCGGTTTTATTCAGCTGAAGCATTAAGTTCATTACCTCTTCGCCCATGGCACTGTCCAGGTTTCCGGTAGGCTCATCCGCAAGCAGGATTTCCGGGTTCCCTATAATGGCACGGGCAATGGCTACCCGCTGGCGTTGTCCGCCGGATAGTTGATTGGGATAATGTTTGGTACGGGCACTTAAACCCACTTTTTCTAAAGCCTCTAAGGCCCTTTTGCGTCTTTCGGCACCCGAAATACCACTACGGTACAGCAATGGAAGTTCTACATTGTCTATCACCGAAAGATCATTGATCAGGTGGTAACTTTGGAAAATAAAACCAAGCTTAAGGTTTCTGAATGCGGCCAGTTTCTTACGGTTGAACGAAGTGACAGACTGATTGTCGATAATGATAGAACCTGCGGTCGGTGCATCCAGCAGCCCCATAATATTTAACAAGGTACTTTTACCACAGCCCGAAGGCCCCATAACAGACACAAACTCACCTTTGTTAATGTTAATATTGATGTTGTTAAGCGCGGTGGTTTCTATCGTATTGGTACGGTAAACTTTTTCTATGTTCAATAATTGTATCATGTCAATTTAGGTTAAGGGGGTGTGTAAAAGTTAGTATTAAAAGATTTAAGTTTTTCATTAGTTGTCTATTTATTTTTTATCGGTTTCCATTTGCGGGCCTATTTAACCGGCCAATTGTAATCAGAGGCTTTTATGGGTTGTAAAATCATAGAGCGTTAGTATGCGCAGGTTGAAGTAGGCGTTCCAAAAGCTTTTTAAGGATAAGATATAATCACGGCGTGCCTGGTCTTTTTCCTGTAATGCGATGTTGAGGTCCGTGATGCTCAAATCATTCAAAAAGTACCTTTTTCTGGCTATTTCAAACCGTTCATTTGCTGTTACATCGGCCTCGGCATTGGTTTTCATTTGCTCTTTTATCATAGACAGCTGCCTCAGCGTAGTATAAATTTCCTGTTCAAAATTTATTTGTGCCTGTTTAACATTTGCGGCAACCAGTTTCTGGTTTGACTGTGCCGTTTTTATTCTCGACGCCGCACGTCCCCAATCCAGTATAGGGATTTGAAAACCCAAACTTATTTCCTGCTGGTCTTTCGCGTTCCTATAAATTCCGGGAAGCCGGTCCGCAACATTTGTCAATCCAAAAGTTCCAAAGAGGTTAACTTTTAAACCATTTTCGCCCTTTGCTTTTGCCACATCTTTATCGGCCTCGAGCAATGCGCGCTTAAATTCTATGGCTTTTTGTCTGTTATTTTTCGCTTGCTGTACCGCAATGGTCTTATCCACCTCAAAACTGAGCAGATTTTCAGGGAGAACCAGCTGGACCTGGTTTGCAGTTGACAAGCCTATAAAAGATTTCAACTGCAGATCAGCAGTTTCGGCATCAACATTTGCCTGCGCCACAGCTTTCCTTGCATTCAGCACGCCCAGTTTCAATCGCAATAGTTCATCTTTCGACAACTTCCCTAAATCAGCCTTGCGCTCACCTATTTTATAAATCACCTCGTTATTTGACAGGTTCTTGGCGGCAATATCTTTATTGATCTGGGCGATGAGCAGGTTGAAGAAGAGCTCTGATGCATCCCGGCCTACCACTTCCATATCCTCTCTGTATTTCTTTTGTGATTCCTCATAGCGCAGCGGTTCTATTTTCTTGTCCCATGCCAATGAATTGAATGCAAATAATGGCTGGTTTAACCCTATGATTAAAGGATTTCCATTGTAGCGTGTTTGCTTACGGTCGAAATCCGAGAACCTCAATACATTGGAGCCCAGAAACAATTGTCCGCCCGTTAAACCGATATTTTGTTTCAGCCCCAGGTTCAATTGCGAATTGTCATTGATCACAGGTTTAAATTCTACGGTTCCATCAGGCTGGATGACCGGTATATTGGTTTTACTAAATTGGGGCAATGTTCCGTCCAATGTTAATTGTGGGCTATAATTCGATTTAAAGGTTTTATACTGCCAGTACTGGTTTTCACGAATGGTTGCCGCTTGTACGGCCGCTGTTGAATGTTCCTTCGCAATGGCTATGATCTCCTGCAGGTTTAATTTTACCGTGTCGCCAAGACCCTGGCTTTTTACAAGTACAGGCATAAGTATTCCGGCAAGTAATATTGACTTGAACATGGCTGTGTTTTATTTAATATGGATTATTTGATCTTAATCTTGTTGAGGTGTATAAAGTCCTGCATATCTGAGGTGATGACACTTTCTCCTGTTTTAACCCCCGATAGGATCTCTACATAATCTGAATTGCTTTCGCCAATTTTCACTTTACGCGAAATTGCATTTCCCCCTTCCAGTACAAACACTTTTTGTTCTTCGGAACCATTAAAGGCAGCGCCATTTTTCACCCTTATCGTATTTTCTTTATAAGCGGTAACCACAAAAACATCTACCTTCAAATTAGACCGCAGCAATTTTGAATTTTTGTCATTTAAGGTGATAGAGAACTTTACAGTACCATTTTCCACTGCGGGCTGTACATTACTGATATTCCCCCTTAAGTCGGTTTTATTGACGCGTACTAAAGCGCTCCTACCGGCTTTTACTTCATCGGCATAGGTGTCCGAAATAACTGCTTCCACTTTAAAACTGCTTAAATCCGCAATACGCACCAGCTCTTCGCCCTCATTAATTTCCGCACCGATCTTATTGTTGACCCAGGTTATTACCCCATTGCGTGGTGACGAAATAGCTGCATTTTTCAGTTTATCGCTAACGCCTTTAATATCCTTTTCACGGATGTTAATTTCATAACCTAGACTTTTCAGGTCGGCCTGCATCATGGCCTTCTGGTTGTCGATTTGATTTTTAATCTGTGTCAATTCCAACTTTGCCACGTTTAAGGTTAAACGGGCTTGTTTTACATTTTCATCTGTACTTCCACCAATAGCCAATAGCGATTGTTCATGGTCCAATGCAGTTTCCAGGCTACTGATCTTCATCTGTTTAATTGAATACTGGGTTTTCAACTCATCAAGGCTTTTCTGAAGCCCCAGCGACAATTGATTTATTTTATTGCGGTTTACATGCTGCTCCTCATTTAATTTCTCAAAAGCCAGTAAGGAAGCTTCTTTGTTAAGCCGTAAAATAGACTGGCCCGCAAGCACTTTTTCACCTGCATTAAACAGCACCTGCTCAATTTTGGCATTTACCGGAGAGCTTATTGTCACTTCATACTCAGGTGTCACCACTCCTGATGCCGGCACTGTTGCTTCCATCAGACCGGCCTGGGCAATTGATACAGTAAGGCTGCCCCGGTTTACAGATGGTTCAACCATGCCCCTAAATTGAATAAATCCAAAAGCGGCAACCACTACAGCACCAATTATGAAGAGGTATATTTTTGTTCTCCGCCTGGCCTGCTGTTTTACTGAAATTTCACGATCCATAGTTATCATATATTTGAACCCTGTATTCCAATACAAATGCCAAACACAAACAACTCACAATAAGCAAGTTACAATTACAAGATAAGATCCAACTGTATCATAATGAACAGTATGTATCAAAGTGGACAGGAAATAAAAGATTAAACCATTTGCGCTGGTTGTACTCTATGCAATTATAACAGTTCGATGTTTTATGAAAAACACAATTGCCATGACCTTAAAAATCAATGCGCTGTACACCGGCCTTTTGGCTATTTTTCTCCTTTCGTCTATGCCATCGTTTGGTCAAAATGTAGCAGCAGACGGTCCTTCCCCCCAGGTTATGGAATGGAAGGTTGGCGATACCATACGTAAAGCATTGGTTTATATCCCCAAGGGTGCGAAAACGATCCCTACACCTGTTGTTTTCACTTTTCACGGTCATGGTGGCACGATGGAGAAAATGTATAGGACCAGAAGGTTTGATCAGTTATGGCCCGAAGCAATTTTTATATGTCCACAGGGCTTGAACACAGTAGGACAATTAACAGATCCGGAGGGGAAACTTCCGGGCTGGCAGAAAGGGATTGGTGCAGATGGCGACCGCGACCTGAAATTCTTCGACACCATGCTCGCATTTCTACAAAAGAACTATCGGATTGATGCCAGCAGGATCTATGCTACCGGACATTCAAATGGTGGTGGTTTTACCTATCTCCTTTGGGCAGCAAGAGGACCGGTATTTGCCGCTGTGGCACCCACCGCCGCAGTAGCTGCAAGAGTTATGAAGCTATTGAAGCCCAAGCCTGTGTTACACCTATACGGTGAAAAGGACGACCTTGTCAAAACCCAATGGCAAAAAAGCACCTGTCAGTTCCTGCTAAAACTCAATGATTGCACAGATAAAGGTATGCCTTTTGCGGACCATGCAACGCTATACAGCTCCGGCACAGGTAATCCTGTAGTCATCTATAGCGATACAGGTGGACATACTTATCCCCTGGCGGCAAACCAGGTGATCATAAATTTCTTCAAACAACAGTCTAAGTGATACTTAAAACTATCTTTTTTAGGCTTCCACAGCATCATAAACGATCACTTTCGCCCATAAATGACTATATTTCTTAATAAATTCCAGGTGAATAGGATGTGTTTGATAAGCCGCTTGTCCTTCAAGATCGTCAAAGAACATTAACTCCGATACGCCCCAGCTATTGTCCACCACATCCCGTTTTTCTGTACTGGCCACAATACCAACATGTATCTCCTTCACGGTCGGTATTTTTGAAAGCGCTTTTACACCTGCTACCAGTTGATCACGATCTTCTTTTGAACCCGGATTTTTCAACCAGAAAAATACGTGGTGTGCCACAGGATATTTTTTTGTCATATTTGTTAAGGGCATTGCGCTTGCCATAGTCGCGACTGAAAGCGCGGCCGCAGTTCCAATAAATTTTCTTCTGTTAGACTTGTTCATCATTTATAAATCTATGAAATAATATCCAACTCTACCAGAGGACCAAAATGTACCTTTTACAGCTTCAGGATTATCACATAGCTTAAATGGGTTCGGTTCCACCCAGATGCAATGAACACTGTCTCAATATGCATTCAACCCTGAACCACCCCTCTTTCAATATTGGAGGCATATCTGACACATACTAGATGCATTAAAACCAGCATATATCCGTCACCTATGGGTCTATTCAGCGGTAAAAAAAATGTCCCGCATTTGCAGGACATTCAAAGGGGGTATCGAATTGTGTAGGGAATGCTTAAAAATATCCATTTCCAAGTCTTAATCAGGAAGAAATCCTGTTCTGCAAACGTATTTAAAAAGATAGATTAGCCCAATTCTATTACACCAACCCATCTATATATTACACCAAATGCCCTAATCTTTATGTAAATGATGTTTTTTACTTACTTAAGTTCAACCTAAGGTTCAATTCAAAACTACCATTGGTGTAAGCACTCAATGCTGATGTCTGAGTGGTATAGGTTCCACTGACGAGGTATTTCTTTTTGTAATCCATACCCAAACCAAAAGTTGCATTCTCGGTACTGTGGTACATCACCAGTAAAAACACCTGTTTGTTGGCGATCCCCATCTGCGCACCGGCATCCCAGATGTTGTCAAATCCTTTCACCCCACGGTAAGCCACTTTGGGCTCAATGTCCATGCCTTCAATGCCTTCACTGATCCCGATC